>Ga0307476_10000205_pt1 | contig 57423 bp, 51 predicted proteins | sample atmos_gasesECM2C_2_FD_203314 | JGI IMG/M metagenome (GOLD analysis project Ga0307476, IMG submission 203314) | Hardwood forest soil microbial communities from Morgan-Monroe State Forest, Indiana, United States - atmos_gasesECM2C_05 | ecosystem: Environmental > Terrestrial > Soil > Temperate... | reverse complement strand
TTTTTTGTGCAGCCGGTAGGCGAGAATCCCGGCCGTCAAAGGGGGTCTTGCGTGTGAAGCGGGCCGGGTGCATTTCCCGGCCCGTTTTCGCATACGTGCGGCGCGTTCGTGCGGGCGCGGCCGCCGCAGCGCTCGCTTCACCTGCCCGCGCCACCCCCGCATGCGGCCTGCTCGCGGCGAGCGAGGTAACGCGCCCATTTCTGCGGCTGTTCACGGCCGAGCTCGTGCAGGTACTTCCAGGTGTAGAGGCCGGTGTCGTGTCCGTCGTCGAAGACCAGCTTCACGGCGTACTGCCCGACCGGCTCGATCGCCGCAATGCCGACGTTCTCCTTGCCGAGAACCAGCACCTCCTGTCCCGGGCCGTGGCCCTTCACCTCTGCCGACGGCGAATGCACGCGCAGGTACTCGAACGGCAGCTCGAAGCGGCTGCCGTCGGCGAAGGTCACCTCGAGCAGGCGCGAGGTGCGCCGCAGGCGGATTTGCGTTGCCAGAGGCTCGGATGAGGCTGAAGACATAGCTTTTCGACGCTTACCGCTCAGTATAGGCGCGCTGCCTGCGCCGGATGCGCCTCTTACTGCGATGCAATATAATGAGCGACGAGTGCTGAGCCCCTATACTCACGCTCCTTCGAAGCCGACTGAGGGCTCAGGCCATAAGGCTCGAGCGCGGAATGGAACCGACCGATACCTCCCATCCGGATTATTACCATCGAGTAGTGGATTGCCAGTGGGCCTGTCCGGCCCACACCGATGTTCCCGAGTACATCCGCCTGATAGCACAGGGCCGCTTCACCGACGCCTACATGGTGAACCGGCACTCCAACGTATTTCCCGGGATCCTCGGGCGGGTCTGCGACCGCCCCTGCGAGCCGGCGTGCCGGCGTGGGCGCATCGAGCAGAAGCCGGTGGCGATTTGCCGCCTGAAGCGCGTGGCGGCCGATCATCGCGAGGACGTGAGCGCACGGCTGCCGAAGATCCCGCGCCTCAAGAACGGCAAGCGCATCGCCTGTATCGGATGTGGCTGCGCTTCGCTTACGGTGGCGAACGATTTGATGCCGCTCGGCTACGAGGTGACGATCTTCGAGCAATACGGCGAGCCCGGCGGGCTGATGCGCACCAACATCCCCTCGTTCCGTCTGCCGCAGACGGTGCTCAACGAGGAGATCGCCATGATCACCGACATGGGCGTGGATCTGCGGCTCAACACGCCCGTCAAGAGCATGCGTGAGCTGCTCACTCGCGGTGGCTTCGATGCGGTGTTCGTCGGCTCGGGTGCTCCCAAGGGTAAGGAGCTCGAGCTCCCTGGCCGTGAAGCGGGCGCCGCCAACATCCACATCGGCATCGCCTGGCTCGAGTCGGTCGCCTTCGGACACATCGACAAGGTCGGCAGGCGCGTACTCATCATTGGCGTCGGCAACACCGCGATGGATTGCTGTCGAACGAGCCTCAGGCTCGGCGCCGAGAGCGTCAAGGTCATGGCGCGCAAGCCGCGCGGCTTCTTCAAGGCGTCGGTGTGGGAGCTCGAGGACGCCGAGGAGGAGAGTGTCGAGATCGTCGTCAACCGCTCGCCGACGGCGTTCGTGATCGAGAACGGCAGGCTCACCGGCATGCAGTTCGACCGGATGGAGTACGACCTCGACGGCACCGGCCGCATCACGGCCGAGCGCATCGTGGGCGAGGAGTTCCTGCCGGCCGATGACGTGATCCTCGCAATCGGCCAGGAGAACGCATTTCCCTGGGTCGAGCGCGATCTCGGCATCCAGTTCGACAAGTGGGACGTGCCGCTCATCGACAAGACCACCTTCCAGGCGACGCTGCCGCAGGTGTTCTTCGGCGGCGATGCGGCTTTCGGACCGAAGAACATCATCTGGGCGGTCGAGCACGGACACCAGGCGGCGACCTCCATTCACCGCTACTGTCAGGGCGAGCCGGTCAGCGAGCGAATGCCGCCCGGCATGAATCTGCAGAGCCGCAAGATGGGCATGCACGAGTGGTCGTACAACAACGACTACACGCCGGTAGAGCGGCGCCTCATGCCGCACGTTTCCCTCAAGGAGCGCTTCAAGAAGCTCAACATCGAGGTCGAGCTCGGCTTCACGGCCGAACAGGTCGCGCAGGAGGTGCAGCGCTGTCTCAACTGCGACGTACAGACGGTGTTCACGGCGAAGTTGTGCATCGAATGCGACGCCTGTCTCGACATCTGCCCGGTCGACTGCCTCACCATCACCCACAACGGCCCGGAGGCCGAGCTGCGCGCACGCCTCAAGGCGCCGGCGAAGAATCTCGCGCAGCCGCTCTACGTGTCCGCAGACTTGCCGCAGACCGGCAGGGTGATGATCAAGGATGAGGATCTGTGCGTGCACTGTGGGCTGTGTGCCGAGCGCTGCCCGACGGCCGCCTGGGACATGCAGAAGTCCGAGCTGCACTGGCCGCAGGCCGAGGACGAGGGCCTTGTCCTCGCGCAGCGCAAACCCAAGATTGCCTGAGATGCCCGAACGAAACCTCATGCCAGCCAGCAGCCCCGCGCGGGTCAATGATTTCACCGTCAAGATCGCCACCGTGAATGGCACGGGGTCGGCGAGCGCCAACACGCTGCTGATGAAGTCGATCTTCAGGAGCGGCATCCCGGTGATGGGCAAGAACTACTTCCCTTCCAACATCCAGGGATTGCCGACCTGGTACGAGATCCGCGTCACGCGCGACGGCTACGTCGCCCGCTCCGGGCACGTCGACATCATGGTGGCGATGAACGCCGAGACCTATGCGCGCGATGTCAGAGAAGTCGCTCCCGGCGGTTACCTCGTGTACGACTCCACCTGGCCGCGCCCGGCGCTGCTGAAGCGCGAGGACATCACGGTGCTCGGCGTGCCGCTCGCGAGGCTCTGCAACGAGAACTTCAACGGCGTGCGCACCCGCATCCTCATGAAGAACATCTGCTACGCCGGAGTGCTGGCGGCGCTGCTCGACCTGGACGTCGCGCGCGTCCGCGAGCTGCTCGCCGAGACCTATGCGAAGAAGCCGCAGCTGGTCGAGAGCAACATGAAGGCCATCCAGCTCGGCTACGACTATGCGCGCGAGCACTTCAGCTGCCCGCTGCCGCTGCATGCGGCGCCCATGGACCGCACCAGCGGCCACATCATGATCGATGGCAACACCGCCGCGGCACTGGGGTGCGTGTACGCGGGAGCGACGGTCGCCGCCTGGTACCCGATCACGCCGTCCACCTCGCTCATGGATGCCTTCAAGATGTTCGCCGACCGCATGCGTGTCGACCGCGAGAGCGGCCGCAGGAACTTTGCTTTCATTCAGGCGGAGGACGAGCTGGCGGCCGTCGGCATGGTGATCGGCGCCATGTGGAACGGTGCGCGTGCCTTCACCGCGACCTCCGGCCCCGGCATCTCGCTCATGAACGAGTTCCTGGGGCTCGCCTACTATGCGGAAGTGCCGGCGGTGATCTTCGACATCCAGCGCGTCGGCCCGTCCACCGGCATGCCGACCCGGACGCAGCAGGCCGACCTGCTGCTGTGCGCCTACGCCTCGCACGGCGACACGCGCCATGTGTGCCTCTACCCGGCCAACCCCGAGGAATGCTTCTACATGGCCGTGCAGGCCTTCGATCTCGCCGAGCGGCTGCAGACGGCGGTGCTGGTGCTGTCCGACCTCGACATCGGCATGAACGACTGGATGTGCCGCGATCTGAAGTGGGACGACAGCTACCAGCCGGACCGCGGCAAGGTGCTGGGGAAAGAAGAGATCCTCAAGCTCGAGAAGCTCTACCGCTACTTCGACAAGGATGGCGACGGCATCGGCTACCGCTCGATGCCGGGAGTGCATCCGAAGGCTGCCTACTTCACGCGCGGCTCGGGACACTCGCAATACGGGGCGTACACCGAGGACTCGGCCGAGTACCAGCTGGTACTCGACCGGCTCATGAAGAAGTGGGACACGGCGAAGAAGCTCGTGCCGCGCGCGGTGATCGACGCCACCGCAGGCTCGAAGGTCGGCATCGTCTCCCTGGGCAGCGGCGACGGCGCTATCCACGAGGCGATGCACGTGCTCAAGGAGCAGGGTGTCGGCGTCGACTACATGCGCGTGCGCGCGTTCCCCTTCAGCGAGGACGTCGAGAAGTTCCTCGCGGCGCACGAGCTGCTGTTCGTCGTCGAGCAGAACCGGGATGCGCAGCTGCGCTCCCTGCTCACGCTCGAGACGTCCGTCGAGAAGTCGAAGCTGCGCTCGCTGCTGCACTACAGCGGCTTGCCCATCTCCTCGGCGTTCATCGTCGAGGGCGTGCTGGCCGAGCTCGCGCCGCCGCAGCAGGAGCTCAAGCAGGGTGCCGCGAATGGCTGACGCCCGGAGACCCCAATGACCTTCATCGCCAAGCCAAAAGTACGCCACCCGTCGCTGCCGACGAACGCCCTCGGACTCACGCGTCGCGACTACGAAGGGGCGCTGTCCACGCTGTGTGCGGGCTGCGGTCACGACTCGATCACCGCCGCGATCGTTGAGGCGAGCTGGGCGCTGTCGCTCGAGCCGCAGAACGTCGTAAAGCTCTCCGGGATCGGCTGCTCCTCCAAGACCACGGCATATTTCCTCTCCGGCGGCCACGGCTTCAACTCGGTGCACGGGCGTATGCCCTCGATCGCCATGGGCGCGAATGCCGCCAACCGCAACCTGACCTTCGTCGGCGTCTCCGGCGATGGCGACACGCTCTCCATCGGACTCGGGCAGTTCTGCCATGCGATCCGCCGCAATCTCAACATGCTGTACATCGTCGAGAACAACGGCGTATACGGCCTGACCAAGGGTCAGTTCTCCGCCTCCGCCGACATCGGCACCAAGGCGAAGAAAGGCGAAGTCAACTGCCAGCCGCCGATCGACCCGGTGCTGCTCGCGATCACGCTCGGCGCGACGTTCGTGGCGCGCAGCTTCTCCGGCGACAAGCAGCAGCTGGTGCCGCTCATCCAGGCCGGGCTCAAGCACACCGGCTTCGGACTGATCGACGTGCTGTCGCCGTGCGTCACCTTCAACGACCACGAGGGCTCTACCAAGAGCTACGCCTACACGCGTGAGCACTACGAGCCGGCGGTGCACGCCGACTTCGTGCCGCTCGAGCGCGAGATCGTCGCCGACTACGCTCCCGGCGAGACCTTGCCCGTGGTGTTGCACGACGGCAGCCGGATCGTGCTGCGCAAGCTCGGTGCCGCCTACGACCCCACCAGCCGCACTACCGCAGCGGCGCAGATCCAGGAGCGCATGAAGCACGGCGAGTACCTGACGGGACTGCTGTATGTCGACACGGAGCCACAGAAGAGCGCATTTCACGTGGTGAACAACACTCCCGATGCCGCGCTCAACAGCCTGCCCTTCGAGGTGCTGTCGCCCGGATCGAAGGCGCTCGAGAGAGTGCTGGCGCGTTACCGCTGAGGCACAGGGGTGAGCCGCGAAGCGGCGAACGCACGGCCATGGACGGCCGGGCCGGCCCAGCACGCGCAGCAGGATTGCGCAGCGTGCTGGCAAACCATCCTAGTAGATCCCTGAGCCCAGGGAGTAGCGGATTGAGAGCTGCAACTGTGTCTCGGTGAGCAGCGGCGGTCCGCCGAAGTCCTCGCGGCTGGAGGAACTGCTGACTACCTGCAGCCACTCGACCGCCATCCGCCAGTGTGAGGTGATGTCGTAGAGCCAGGCCGCCGTCCAGGCGTGCCCGTCCTGCGCCCCGTAGCCCCAGGCGCCCACGGAATCGACCGTGAATCTGTCGTAACGCGCGCTGATGGTGTGGCGCCCCAAGCGCTTCGATAACAGGGCGAATTCTGACCGGAACGGCCAGCTCGACACGCCCCCCGGCACCCCGTCCGCAACCGTGGTGGTCTCGCCGTCGAGCCACTGCACGATGGCGGTCCAGCCGTGATCGCCTTCGATGCGCACTCCAGCCGTGTTGAAGCGTGTCCACTGAGAGTAGTTGGGGGGCGTGACCTCATCGCCCGCCGGCTCGGCGCGGTTGTCGTAGCGCAGGGCGCGCAACACCACCCGATCGAGGTAGCGCAGCTCGATTCCGCCATAGATACCGGCGTGATGATCGAACTGCAGGAAAGGCTCCGCGCCGCCGAGAGGGTCGGCTCCGGGTTGTCCGACACGGCCAAACAACGGAGTCTGCCGGTCGGTGAGCGAGAAGCCATTGTTCGTGATCACCACGCCCGTTCCCTGATTCCAGCCGAACGCTCCAGCGGTCACGCCGAGATCAAACCGATGCCCGGTGCGCGTCCCGAGCCAGTCGAGGGTCCCCTCGATTCCGAGCGGCCGCACCTCGGTCGCGAGCCAGCTGTTGATGGCCGAATAGGAGAGCGTGTAGGGCGAGTCCCAGCCCGGGGCGCGGTTCTCGAGCGAGATGGGCGGATAGAAGGCGCCCGCCTTGAGGCGGAAGCGGTAGCCGGCGAACGGATAGGGGCGAAAGAGCAGCCACGCCTCGGTGACGCCCACGGGGGTGCGGTCCTTGTCGTCGTAGATCGAAGCATCGACGTGAGCGCTTAAGAGATCGCCGAGCGACTGCGTGAGCGCAAGGCGCGCGCGCCCGAGCTGCAGGCCGTCGTCGTTGCTGCTGAAGCGCGTCGTACCGAGACCGCCTTCCATGAAGGAGGGCTCGGCATTCGAGCTCACCAGGCGCGCATCGAGGTCGAGCTCCCAGTCGGTGTTGGCCCAACAGGGCACGGCGGCAGCCGCGAGTGTCAGCCATGCGATCGCCCGCGTGCGACTCATTCTCAGTAATCCCAGGAATGCGGACGGTCGGTGAGCGGCGCGGGCTGCAGCGCCTTGGTGAGGCGCACCGTCAGCTCGACGCGGTCCGATTCGCCAACCGTGAGCTCACGCTCGAGGTCCGCTTCGTTGTCGCGAAGCCGCGGGTGCCAGAGTGTCACCCGGTAGCGCCCGCGTGTGACGTCGGAGGACCAAACGCCAGCGCCGTCCGTGCGGCCGAAGAAAGGTGCGTCGGTGACTATCAGGTACGCCACCATGTCGTCATGGATGTTGCAGCCGAGGGTCACCACGCCCGCCTGATCGAAGTGCACGGGCGGGTATGGCTTGCCGTGGTAGAGCGGCAGCTGGAAGCGCTTGGTGGGCGAGAAGGAATAGATCTGATGGCTGACCGAGTCGCTGTTGGGAAACTCGACCGTCGAGCCCGTGGGAATCACCAGCAGGTCGGGTGCGAAGGCGCGGTTTACCTGGTCCATCACCGCGCGGAGCGGGGTGACCTTGCGGACAGTGCCGTCGAGCGGCTGCGCCATAACGACCGCCCCGGGCAGTGCGTGACCCTCGGAGGTCTGGACGTGGATGACCAGCGTCGCGCCCTCGGCGTCAGGTACCCCGCCGAAAGTCGCCGCCCACAGCACGACGAGGGCCGCCAGGGCCCCCATGGGGACCGCCTGGAGGCGGGGCGCTCGTGCCGGAGGTCTCATTCCCGAACTCAAATCCTCGCGGTAGTACCGCCGGGGCTCTTAGGATGGGGCGACATATTCGGACCGCTTCATGGGTAGTTTCCGCAAACGGCTTCTCGTGCTGATCATCGGCCTGGTGATCGTCACCCAAACTGTGACGCTTGCCGCAGTGCTCGTCGGCACGCGCCGCAACGTCGAGGCGCGCGCCGCAGAGCAGCTGCGTTCCGGCGGAACGCTGGCCGAGCACCTGATCGGCTACCGGGCGGGACAGCTGGCGAACGGCGTCGGGGTGCTGGCCGCGGACTTCGGCTTTCGCGAGGCGGTGGCGAGTGGCGATGCGCCGACGATTCGCTCGGCCGTGCGCAACAATGCACGTCGCATTGGCGCCGACATCGTGCTGCTGCTCGACACGCGCGGACGCGTGCTCACCTCGTCCCTGTCGGTGGCGCCGGCGGACGCCAACTCGCTCGGGAGTCTGCTCGGCGAGTTTCTCGGCGAGACCCCTGATGAGCGCGAGTTACCGAACTTCCGGGTGTTTGGCGGCCGCTCGTACCAGTTCTTCGTCGCGCCGGTGCATACGCCCGAGACGATCGCCTGGGTGGCGATGGGGTTTGTCGCCGATGACGCCCTCGCGGCCCGCATCCGCGACCTGGTCGGCAGCGAGGTCGCAATTCTCACCCATGGCTCCGACGGGCTCACGCATATCGCCTCGACGTTCGGTGGTCAGGGCGCCCCTCTCGGCAACGACGTATTCCCTGTCAGGAGAGATGTTCCGGGCGTCACGCGCCTCGCTGGAGCGGATTACCTGAGCTTCGCGCGGCGACTCGATGTACGTGGCGACCGGGTCGAACTGGTGCTTCTCAAGCCGCTGCAGGACGTGCTCGCACCTTACCGCGAGCTGCGTAACAACATGCTGCTCATCGATACCGTTGCCCTGATGGTCGCGGCGCTGGTCGGCGCGGTACTCGGCCGCAGCGCCACACGGCCGATCGGAGAGCTGGTGCGCGCCGCGCAGCGTATCGAGCGCGGTCAGTATGGCACTGAGGTGAGTGTCGCCGGGGGCGAGGAATTCCGCAGCCTCGCCGCCACGTTCAACACCATGCAGAGCAACATCGCGGCGCGCGAGGCCGACATCAGCCACCAGGCGTATCACGATCCGATCACCGGGCTGCCAAACCGCGCGCAGGCGACGCGCGATCTCGAGGGACTGCTCGCCGACGCGGCGCAACCTGCGGCGCTCGTTCTCATTGGCCTGAGCAACCTGCGCGATATCAACACCTCGCTCGGACATCAGGTTGGTGAGGACGTGCTGCGCGAGGTCGCAAGGCGCCTGCAGCAGAACGCCGCCCGCGACGACATCGTCGCCCGTATCGGCGAAACGCAGTTCCTGGTGATCTCGTCCGGCTGCTCGGCGGAGCGTTCGCTGCTCTACGCCGAACAGCTCGGCGCCGTGATCCGCAGCGGCTTCCATCTGATCGGCGTCAGCCTCGACCTGCGTCTGGTGTGCGGAGTTTGCCTGTTTCCTTCTCATGGCAGTCGCGCCGACGAGCTGCTGCAGCGCGTGGAGGTTGCGCTCGATGATGCCGACGAGACTCACGCACGAGTCGTGATGTATCGGCCCGGCCAGGACCAGGAGCATCGCCGCCGGCTGACGCTGGTGACCGACCTGCGCGCGGCGATCGATCAGGATCAGTTGAGCCTCGTCTATCAACCGAAGGTGACGATGGCGAGCCGCTCGGTGCGCAGCCTCGAGGCGCTGGTACGCTGGACACATCCGCAGCTCGGGCGCGTCTCGCCCGGAGAGTTCGTGCCACTCGCCGAGAGTACCGGCAGCTCGCGCGCACTTACCAACTGGGTGCTGGGTGCGGCCATCCGTCAGATGGGCGAGTGGCGGCGCCAGGGTCTCGAGCTCGAGCTCGCCGTCAACCTCTCCGCGACCGACATCCTCGATCCCGATCTGAGCGATGCCATCCTGGCGCTCCTGCGGCGCGAGCGTGTCGAGCCCACGGCGCTGATGCTGGAGATCACCGAGAGTGCCGTGATGCGCGACCCGCAGGTTGCCGCTCGCAACATGCAGCTGCTGCGAATTGCGGGCGTGCGTTTTTCGATCGACGATTTCGGTACCGGGCATTCCTCGCTGTCGCAGCTGTCGGTACTGCCGGTGGACGAGCTGAAGATCGACCGCTCCTTCATTGCCCAGGGCGGCAACAGCGCCGTCACCATCATCACCTCGACCATCGAGCTGGGGCACAGCATGGGGCTCAAAGTGGTCGCCGAGGGCGTCGAGGACGCGCCGGCCTGGAACCTGCTGCGGCGGCTTGGCTGCGACTTCGCTCAGGGCTACCTCATCAGCCCCCCGCTCCCCGCCTCCGAGGTGCCGGAATACGTCCGCAAGGCCAACCAGCTGCTTCCGGCCTCCGACTCGACGGTCATGCAGATCCGCGCCCTCGAGGTGCTCGCCGGGCGCTCCTCGGTCGGCTGACACCCGGTGGCAGGCGGCTGACTCCGGGGCACCGGCTGGCTAACTCCCGCCCCCGGATTGGCCGCAAATACCGGCTACGAGAGCCCGATTGCAGATGCGCCGTCGGCCGCTTGTGCCCCAAAACCGCTTGGGGTATCGTCCGCGCCGGTTCGTGACCTTTCCCTTTCCTGCCGCCTGCCGCCCGCGTGCGTACGCGTCGGCTTCCGAGTCTGAAAAGCCGAATCGTTCCCGACCAGGTGGCAGTGCGTGCGCCGATGTTGATTTTCACTCGATCTCCGGCATGCGCTCCTGCTGTTAGTGTTTGTTCGAGGAGTGTTTCTGCATGACGAAGATCTATGTTGGCAACCTGCCGTTCTCCGCCACCGACGCCGAGGTCCGCGAGCTGTTCGCACAGCACGGTACCGTGGAGTCGGTGAGCATCATCACCGATCGCGACACCGGCCGCCCGCGCGGCTTCGGCTTTGTCGAGATGTCGCGCGCCGATGCTTCGCGCGCGATCCAGAATCTGAACGGCAAGGAGCTGGGCGGACGCCCGCTACGGGTCAACGAGGCGCAGGAGCGCAGCGGCGGCGGTAACCGCGGCGGCGGCGGTCCGAGGCGCTGGTAAGCTCGAAGCGACCACTGAGCCGGCCGTCACTGCCTGCACGGAGTGACGGCCGGTCTCGTTTGCGGCAACCGTAGAAGGGAGATCCGAAACTCATGGGTAAAGGCGATCCACGCACCCGGCGCGGCAAGATCTATCAGGGGTCGTTCGGCAAATTGCGTCCCAAGGATCCCGCCAAACGAAAGAAGAAGACGTCTCGCGGCACAGGCCGCTGAATCGCCGCTTGCATCGGCTCGGGCGCAGGGCGCCAAAGTCGCGCCTTTGGCGCCCGGCAACGAAGCTGATGTCCGAAAAATCACCGCAGGTGATTTTTCCAATCAACTAGAACGGGCCCCCGGCGCCCACAGGCGCCGCCGGACGGTCTTTGCCCTCGAGGAGCGCGCGCACCAGCTCGAGCCCGGTGCGCTTGCTCGGCGGCAGCGCGACCGGGCTCGTCGCGCGGGGTGTGATGCGCTCGCCCCAGCGCACCAGGTGCGCGCAGTAGCTCAGTCCCCCGCCAAAGCCGGGCAGCAGCAACAGATTTCCCGGCCGCACGCGTCCCGCCTCGAGGGCCTCGCATAGCGCGATCGCTACGGTGGCGGCTGACATGTTGCCGTAACGCTCGATGTTGACGAACACGCGCTCCGGGGGAATGCGCGCGCGTTTCGTGACCGCCTCGATGATCCGCAGATTCGCCTGATGGGGCACCAGCAGGTCGACGTCGGCAGTGCTGAGTCCGAGCCGGGCGAGCGCTTCCTCACCGGCCCCTACCATGCCCTGGACGGCGCGCTTGAAGATCTCCTGACCTTCGAACTGCCAGCGCGTCACCCCGTAGAGGACACCCCGATTGGCATAGCGTCCGCCCATGCCCTGCACGCGCAGCGTCTCGCGCGCCTCGGCGAAGCAGCCGAGCTTCTCGGCGACCAGGCCCTCCACGCGCTGAGTGGCCTCGAGCACCACGGCCGCCGCGCCGTCACCGAAGAGCACTGCCACGTCGCGGTCGGTCCAGTCCATGAAGGGTGAGATCAACTCCGCTCCGATCACCAGTGCGTTGCGCACCACGCCACTGCGGATCAGGGCGGTGGCCGCGGAGAGCCCGTAGAGAAAGCTGGTGCAGGCGGTGTTGATATCGAAAGCTGCAGCCGCGCGCGCGCCGATGCGCAGCTGGATCCCGGAAGCCTGGTTGGGCACCTGGTCTTCGAAACTGCAGGTGCCGAACACAACCAGCTCGATGCTGTCGCCGCCGATGCCTGCTGCCGCCAACGCGCGTTCGCAGGCGACGTATGCGAGTTCCTCGAGGCTGACATGCGAGATGCGGCGCTCGCGGATGCCGGTGCGCCCCACGATCCATTCGTCATTGGTGTCGAGGATGGTGGACAGGTCGTGATTGGTCAGCACCGCCGGAGGCAGGCACTTGCCCCAGCCGGTGATCGCCGCGTGGATCGCTTGAACGCTGGCGCTCATGACCGCCGGCAAGGATAGCAGTCCGCGTGTCGCGATACGCCGCGATAGGCACGCCGCGGGTCTGGCCCTCCCGCTGCGTGGCCCTGCCGGGTCTACGTCCGCCCGCGCCGTGAATCGGGAGCGTAATCGAACGAATCGAAGTAGAGACGCTCGGCCGGCAGCCCATGCTGCGGAAAGCTTGCGCGGATTGCCTCGATCATGGCCGGGGGGCCGGCGGCGTAAACCTCGAAACCGCAAAGATCCGGGTGGTCCGCGAGCACCGCCTCGTGAACCAGTCCGACGCGGGTGTGCGCGGCCTCCGTCGCCGTCGCTTCCGACAGTACGGTCGCGAATCTCAGCTGCGGATTGCGGCTGACCCATTCGAGCACCCGCGCTTCCTCGTAGACGTCTCGAGTGTGGCGGGCGCCCCAATAGAGATGGAGATCGCGGCGGATGCCGGTCTCGAGCACGTGCCGCAGCATCGACTTCACGGGAGCAAAGCCTGTGCCGCCGGCGATCATCAGCACCGGCCCGCGTCCCTCGCGATAGGTGAACTGGCCCACCGGGCCTTCGATCCGCAGCAGCGAACCCACGGCGAGGCCCGCGGAATCCGCCCCGGCGTCAGCGAACAACCGCTCAGTGAAACCCCCGCCGGCGACGCGCCGTACGTGCAGCTCGAGGAGCTCGCTGTCATGAGGTGGACTCGCAATCGAGAAGCTGCGGCGGCGGCCGCCTTCCAGCAGCACATCGAGGTACTGCCCCGCATGGAAGGGCAACCGCTCGACCGTAGGCAGCCGCAGCATCACCTGCATCACGTCCGGAGCGAGCGCTGTCAGCCGCGCGATTCGCGCGGGCAGCGTCTTGATCTCGACGTCAGCGACGTTGGCGACGAGGCGGGCCTGCACCACGAGATCGGTGAGCGCGCGCGCCTGACACAGCAGCACCTGCCCGGTGCGCTCTTCCTCGGGGGTGAGTCCGACAGGGCGGCCGTTTGGATAGGAGATCTCGCCCGCGACCAGCCGCGCGCGGCACGAGCCGCAATGGCCGGACTTGCAGCTGTGCGGCAGATTGAGTCCCGCAGCGAGCGCGGCCTCGAGCACCGGTCTGCCGGCTTCCACGCGCAGCGTGCGCCGGTGCGGCTCGATGCGGACGCTGTGCTCCTCGGCGCTCGGCAAATTGCTCAAGTGCACCTTCTCTCCGCCCTCTCCGCGTCATACGCTCGGGGCAGAGACTTCGCAGGGAGCGACTAGACTAGACGTCCGGGGCGGCACAGGCCAGGGAGGCGGTTGTTCGTCGGCCCGCCGGAGGCGCATCCATGACCAGTCGCACCTGCCGCATGCTGGCCGCCGCGATGACCGTGGCGATTCTGTCGGTTGTCGTTGCCGACGCGCTGTGCGCGGCACCGCCGCAGTTCGCACCGTCACCCCCGCCCGCAGTACCGCCGCCGGCCAGGCCAACACCGCCGGCCGTCAGTGCCGAGGCCGACGCGGCGATTCGCGCGGCGAACGCGCAGTGGCTGCCGGCCATGAAGCGGCGCGACGTGGCTGCGATCCTGGCGCCGTACGCCGAGGACGCACTCTTCGTGACCTCTCGGGGTGAGGCGCTGCGCGGGCGCGCATCGATCGCAGACCTTTACCGCAAGCGTCTCGCAGCAATCGCGGCGGTGACCGGTGGCGATATCGTCAGTGACGGGCGGGTGGTGGCCGCGTCCGATCTCGTCTACGAGTGGGGACACGCCTCGCTGCTGCTGACGCGCAAGGACGGCACGCAGGCCAAGGGGGGCGGCCCGTACCTAACAGTATGGCGACGGGACTCGTCCGGACACTGGCTCATCATCCGCAACGTCGTCTTCTGAGCAGCGCTGGGCTATGCTTTCCGGCGATGCGTCTCCCGTTTACCAAGATGCACGGGGTCGGCAACGATTTCGTGATCTTCGAGGCGCCGAGCGATGAGTCTCTCCTGCGCCCCGAGAAGTTGCGGCGGCTGAGCGACCGGCGCACCGGCGTAGGCTTCGACCAGGCACTCGTTCTCGAGCGCGCTCGCCGCGCCGACAGCGCGGTCTTCTACCGCATCTTCAATTCCAATGGCGCCGAGGTCGAGCAGTGCGGCAACGGCGCGCGCTGCATCGCCGCGCTGCTGCACCGGCGCGGACTGACGCGCGATCGTGCCGTCACGCTCGAGAGTCCTGCAGGCCCGGTGCGCGCGCGCATCGAGGCCGACGGACGTGTCTCGGTGGACATGGGCGTGCCGAGCTTCGATCCGCGCGCGCTGCCGTTCGATGCCCCGCACGAGGCCGATGCCTATACCCTCGAGGTCGCCGGCCGCACAGTCGAGATTGGCGCCGTCTCTATCGGCAATCCGCACGCGGTGCTCTCCGTCGCTTCCGTTGACAGCGCCCCGGTCGGGACGCTCGGACCGGCGATCGAGAATCACCCGCGGTTTCCCAGAGGCGTGAACGTCGGGTTCCTCGCGATCTCGACGCGCCGTGAGGTGCGGCTGCGGGTCTACGAGCGCGGCGCCGGCGAGACTCACAGCTGCGGCACCGGCGCCTGTGCCGCCGTCGCCGTCGGTCGCCGGCGCGGGCTGCTCGACGGCGAAGTGGGCGTGTTGGTGCGCGGCGGCGAGTTGCGCGTAAACTGGGCGGGTCCGGGCGAGCCCATCTGGCTCACCGGGCCTGCGGAAGTCTCCTTCGAAGGTCACGTCGAGGTCGACAAACTATGACGACAAGAGAGGCTCGCGGCGTTACGGCGGCGGATACCGAAGAGGAATCCATAGCGGCCTATCTGCAGCGCCACCCGGAGTTCTTCGAGCGCCACCAGGCGGTGCTGACGCGCCTGCGACTTCCGCACGCCCGCGGCGGCTCGACCATCTCTCTGGTGGAGCGGCAGATCGAGGTTTTGCGCGAGAAGCTCGCCGGCCTCGAAGGCAAGCTCGCGGAGCTGATGCGCGTGGCGCGGGCCAACGACGCCATCGCCGAGCGGCTGCACCGCTTCACGCGCCGACTGGTGCGCGGCATGCCGCGTGCCGAGGCCCTGGCGCGTATCGAGGCTGGACTGCGCGAGGATTTCGACGCCTTCCACGCTTCGCTGGTGCTGATCGGCGAGGGACCGCAGCCCGAGGCACCGCGCTTCGTGCGCACCGTGCGCGCCGACGATCCGAGCCTCAAGTCCTTCGAATCGTTGTTCGCGAGTGGCAAGCCGCGCTGCGGTCAGGCGCGCGATTCGCAGCGGGAGTTCCTCTTCGGACCCGAAGGACCCGAGATGGGCTCGGTGGCGCTGCTGCCGCTCGGAGAGAAGGGCTCAGTTGGGCTCCTCGGTCTCGGCAGCGCCGACCGCGACCGCTTTCACCCGGCGATGAGCACCGAGTTTCTCGCGCACCTGGCGGAGCTCATCGCCGACGCTATCAACAGCAGCGTCCCGCGCTGAGCAGCACCGCGGCCGCGCTCGCGGCTCCATGACTCCGGCGGCACTCGAGTGGTTGACACGCTTCCGGCGGTACCTGAAGTCGGAACGGCGGCTGTCGCAGCACACTGACGCAGGCTACGCGCGCGATCTTCTCGCGCTGGTGAGATTCTGCGACCGTTTCGGGATCCGGGACTGGAGTCGACTCGACAGCCAGCACGTGCGCACGTTCGCTGCGCACTCGCACGCAGGCGGTCTCGGCGCACGCAGCATCCAGCGGCGGCTCTCCGCGGTGCGCAGCTTCTTCGCCTTCCTGCTGCGTGAGGCGCCAGCGGCAGCCGCTGCCGCGCGGGGCAAAGTGCGCGCCGCTCGCGTGACCGGCAACCCGGCACTCGAGGTACGCGCGCCGAAAGCCAGGCGACGGCTACCGCACACGCTCGATGCCGACCAGATGGGGAGGCTGCTCGAGATACCCGCCGGCGATGCGCTGACTCTTCGCGACCGGGCATTGATGGAGCTGCTGTACTCCTCGGGCCTGCGGCTCGCCGAGCTGGTCGGCCTCGACGTGACGAGTCTCGATCTCAAGGACCGCCTGGTACGCGTGCTCGGCAAGGGCGGCAAGGCACGCATCGTTCCCGTGGGGCGTTTTGCGGCCGAGGCGGTGCGGCGCTGGCTCACCGAGCGAGTGAAGCTTGCGGGTTCCGGGGAGGCGGCGCTCTTCGTCGGCAGGAACGGCAGGCGCCTCGGCCCGCGCGCGGTGCAGACCCGGATCGCTTACTGGGCGAGACGCCAGGGACTCGCCGTGCCGGTGCATCCTCACCTCTTCCGCCATTCGTTCGCCTCGCACCTGCTCGAGTCGAGTGGCGAGCTGCGCGGTGTGCAGGAGCTCCTCGGTCACGCCGATATCTCGACCACCCAGATCTATACTCATCTTGACTTCCAGCACCTCGCCCGCATTTACGACGCTACCCATCCCCGCGCTCGCCGCAAGGCTTGAGGTTTAATGTCACAGGCGCACGGCTTCGATCCCCACGGCACGACGATTCTGGGCGTTTGCCGCGACGGCACCATCGCCCTCGGCGGCGACGGGCAGGTCACGCTCGGCAACACCGTCATGAAGGGCAATGCGCGCAAGGTGCGCCGCCTCGCCAACGACAAGGTGCTCGCCGGCTTTGCGGGGGGCACGGCCGATGCTTTCACGCTGTTCGAGCGCTTCGAGGGAAAGCTCGAGAAGTACGGCAACCTGACGCGCGCCGCGATCGAACTGGCGAAGGACTGGCGCTCGGATCGCTATCTGCGGCGGCTCGAGGCGCTGCTCCTGGTCGGCGATCCCGAGAAGTTGTTCGTGATTTCCGGCAACGGCGACGTGATCGAGCCGGACCACGACGTCGCCGCCATCGGCTCCGGCGGCCAGTACGCGCTCGCCGCTGCACGGGCGCTGCTCGAGGGCTCGCAGCTCGACGCGCGCACGATCGTCGAGCGCTCGCTCAACATCGCTGCGGATATCTGCATCTACACCAATCGCAACCTCCTCATCGAGGAATTGAACGCGTCCCAGGGCGCGAAGGTCTGATCAGCATGTCCTCGCTCACGCCCCGCCAGATCGTGCAGGAGCTCGATAAGCACATCATCGGTCAGGACGCCGCCAAGCGGGCCGTGGCGATCGCGCTGCGCAACCGCTGGCGCCGCATGCAGGTGACGGAGCCGCTGCGCCAGGAGATCACGCCGAAGAACATTCTCATGATCGGCCCGACCGGCGTCGGCAAGACCGAGATCGCCCGCCGCCTCGCCCGACTCGCCAACGCCCCCTTCGTCAAGGTCGAGGCGACCAAATTCACCGAGGTCGGTTATGTCGGCCGCGACGTCGACTCGATCGTCAAGGAACTCGCCGACGTCGCCGTGAAGATGACGCGCGAGCAGGAGATGGCCAAGGTGCGCGAGCGCGCACTCGACGCTGCGGAGGACCGCGTGCTCGATGCGCTGCTGCCGAAGCCACGCATGATGGGCTTCTCCACCGACGAGCCCGCAACGGCGCGCGACGGCGAGACGCGCCAGAAATTCCGCAAGATGCTGCGCGAGCGCAACCTCGATGACCGCGAGATCGAGATCGAGCTGCGCGCCATGCCCACCGGCGTCGAGATCATGGCGCCGCCCGGCATGGAGGAGATGCAGCAGCAGTTGCAGTCGATGTTCCAGAATCTCGGCGGTAACCGCACCCGCACGCGCAAGGTGAAAGTGCACGAGGCGCTCAAGCTGCTCACCGACGAGGAAGCCGGCAAGCTCATCAACGAGGATGAGCTCAAGATCCAGGCGCTCGCCAACGCCGAGCAGAATGGCATCGTCTTCATTGACGAGATCGACAAGGTGACGCGCCGCCAGGAAACCATTGGCGCGGATGTCTCGCGCGAGGGCGTGCAGCGTGATCTGCTGCCGCTGGTCGAAGGCTCGACGGTGAACACCAAGTACGGACCGGTGAAGACCGATCACGTACTGTTCATCGCCTCGGGGGCGTTCAGCCTTTCCAAGCCATCCGACCTGATCCCGGAGCTCCAGGGGCGACTGCCGATCCGCGTCGAGCTCGACTCGCTCAAGGTGGGCGACTTCGTGCGTATCCTCACCGAGCCCGACGCCTCGCTCACGGCGCAATACAAGGCGCTGATGGCGACCGAGGGTTTCGAGGTCGAGTTCGCGACCGACGGCGTGCGTCGCATCGCCGAGATCGCTTTCCAGGTCAACGAGCGCACCGAGAACATCGGCGCGCGGCGGCTGCATACCGTCATGGAGCGACTGCTCGAGACGGTCTCCTACGAGGCCGCGGAGACCAAGGAGAGGGCCAACGGTGCAGCGCGCGTGACCGTCGATGCGGATTATGTCGACGACCACCTCGGCACGCTGGTCAAGGACGAGGACCTCAGTCGCTACATCCTCTAGCTTCGTATGCGCCCGAGGATTCTCGCCTCACGCGCCGGAGCGCCCGGAAACTCCGGGCGCTCCGGCATCAGGCCGGCAGTTACTAATACTTGAACGTGAAATCGAGGCCCGCGGTGATCGGCCGATTGACCAGATAGCGTACGAAGGCGACCGACTGCAGGTCGATCTGCGGCTGCGGATCAAGGATCGCTTCCTTGTTCGTCAGATTGTTGACATACAGAGACGCACTCCACCGATCCTCTGCAAACCCGAGGCGCGCATTGACGAACCCGTACGCCGGCAGGTGGATCAGGAAAGTGTTGATGTTGAGCAGCGAGATGGTCTGGCCGTACGGGGCATCGGTACGAGTGCCGACGTAATTGCCCTCGAGCGCTCCGACCAGTGAGAGATCGCCGGTCAGGGGATGCTTCCAGCGCAGGGTCACGGACGCCGTGAAATCCGGAATGTCGGGGACGTTATATCCCGAGGGGTAGCCGGTGATGGAGCTCGCCTCGGTGAACTCCGCGTTCGTGTATCCGGCGTTGACGCCGAGAGTCCACTCCGGGGTGAGCAGCGCCTGAAACTCAGCCTCGAGGCCATAGATGCGCGCATCGCCCCCGTTGGCGGTGAGGCCGAATCCGGCGAGGTTGGTCGCGATCTGCGGATCCTTCCACCTCTCGTAGTACGCCGAGACGTTGGCGATCAGGCGGCGGTCGAACCAGGCCGATTTCTCACCGATCTCGTAGTTCCACACCGAGTCCGAGGCATAGCTGGCGGGCGCCTGCAGCAGGAGACCCTGCTGGGCCCCGATGAAGCATTGGCTGGCGGGAATCAGCAGAATTTTCTGCTGCAGACCGCACTCGTTGCCCGTGAGCGCCGCGTTGGGATTCGGGGGCAGAGCCACGGGAATCGGCTGGTTAACGCCACCAAGACGGAAGCCTTTGGCGACCGTGGCGTAGAGCAGGACGTCCGGGTCGGCCTGGAAGCTCAGATCAAACTTCGGATCGGTGCCGCTCGCTCTGTTTGAGAAGGCGGTGTTGAAGGGGGGCTGCTGGGCGGGGCCCAGTCCATTGCCGAGCTCGGTGAACACCCCGTACTCCTCGTTCGTCTGGGCCAGGCTGTAGTGGTAGTGGCGCAGACCCACCGTGCCCTTGAGAGCTGAAGTGAATTGCCAGGAGGCCTCGCCGAACTCCGCGTTCTGAGTGATGGTCTGCGGCTGGTAGTCCACATAGAGATTAGGGCCGCCGAATATCGGCGTCGCCTGCGGCGCGATGGCCCACTCGTCCCACTCGGAAAACAGGTCCTGGTAGAAGTAGCCGAGGATCCACTGGAAGGGGCCGGGGGCCGTCGACGTGACACGCAGCTCCTCAGTGAACTGCCGCGTGGAGTCTTTCTCGGTCACCGACGGACCGTTAGGGGCGGGGCCGGATGGTCCCATGCCGAGCGGGACACCGCCGGCCGAGATGGCAAAATCGTATTGCGAAAAGCTGCCCGGGCCGCAGCAGCCCTGGAAGGGCAGACCGTTCTCCTCGGTGCTGTCCTGCGACACCAGGGTTTGGCGTGCCCAGTTGCCCGTGGCCGAGGTGACCGTGAAGCCCGGCGCCTGGTATTCGATCTTCAGGCTCCCGAGGGTGAACTGGTCTTGCTGTGGCTCGGCCGAGTCGTAGATCTCCCAATGAGCCAGGGTGCTCGGCACACTCGGGTGAGTCGGATCGCCATTCACGTCGACGGCATCGGGCGCGCCCTGCCGAGTCAGCTGGTACATCACCATCGGTGAGATCGACAGGTTGTCCATCGGCTTCCACAACAGCGAGATGCGGGTTGAATCGATCGTCGTGGTGTTCGCGCCGTCGATTGTCTCGGCCAGCGGGTAGGTGTAGAAACCGGGAGGCCGCGCAGCGGCGGGCGTATAGCCTCCCGTGTCGACCGGCACTCCGTCCTGGAAGACGAGGCGCTTGATCCAGCCGCTGTCGGACAGCTCTGATCCGACGATGCGTACGGCGATGGTGTCCCCGATCGGCAGGTTCACCATGCCGTTGACTTTCTGGTTGTAGCTGCCGCCGGAGCCCGTGTAACTCCCATCGATTTCACCCGAGGCCGCGAAAGTGCCGAGCTGCGGGGGATTGGGCACCAGCTTGACGGTGCCGCCCATGGAGCTCGAGCCGTACAGCGTCCCCTGGGGGCCGCGCAGCACCTCGACGCGTTGGAGATCGTAGAGCGTCGGGTCGATCTCCTCCTTGCCGAGCTGCGCCGCGGCCGGTGACGACAGCGGCGTTTCATCGAGGTAGAAGCCTACCTGCGAGGTGTTGCCGCCCGCGGAGTTGAGACCGCGCATCTCGAATTCGGTCTGGCCAGGGCCAGAAGTGCGCATGGAGATGCCGGGTACCGACTGGGCGAGGGAGGTGAAGTCCACTATTCCGCGGTCGGCGATTTCCTGCGATGACACCGCCGTGATGCTCGCGGCAGTCGTCTGAACCGTCGAGGTGCGCTTCTCCGCCGTGATGACCACCTCCTGGAGCTGATCTCCGGCGGCATCGCTCGCGGCAGCGTCAGCGTAAACGCCCTCGACCAGGCCCAGGCCCAGCGCCATCGCGATCGCCTGCGCGATATTTCGTTTCGCAATTCTCGAGCTCATGCTTGCTCCCCACCCGCAATTTGTCGCGTCAATGTTTGCGGCGCGCGGGACGCCGACGTTTATTGCGTTATTATACATAGAGATGCGAATCAACGAGCGGGCGTCGCGCCCGTTGTAGATTCGCGACACCCCGGGGAGGCTTGCCGACATTGAAAGCACCCATTCGTCAGTTCGTTCTTCGGTTCGCGACGGGGCTGTGCGCGTTGAGCGCTGCGGTTGCTGAATGGGCGGCGCAATGCGCGGCGGGCGGGACGGGCGGGACTGAGCGCATGGACCGGGACCTGATCGAGGTCACGATCCCCCAGCTGCACCACTTTTACGAGACTCACAAGTACACCGTCTCGCAGGTGGTCGACTGGTATCTCGCGCGGATTGCCCGCTACAACGGCGTCTACAAACCGTTCGAGCAGGTGTTCGCTGCCGACGCCCGCGCGCTTGCGGCGAAAGAGGACGCCGAAGCGACCGCGTCGCATGGACCGCTGTGGGGAATACCCATCGTCATCAAGGCCAACACCAGCATCGAGGGCAAGGTGACGACCAACGGCTGGGAGGGGTTCGTCGTGCCCGGTCACGAGCTGATCGCGCCGCGAGATGCAACCGTCGTCGCGCGGCTGCGTGCCGCGGGGGCGGTCATCCTCGGTCACACCAACATGCCGGATTTCGCGAACTCCGACACCACTCGCAGCAGCTCCTTCGGCCGCACCGGCAACGCCTACGACGTGCGCTTCTCGCCCGGCGGCTCATCCGGCGGAACGGTCACCTCCGTGACGGGCAACATGGCCGTGCTCGGTAACGGCACCGACACGGGCAACTCGATCCGCATGCCGTCCGCGACCAGCGCGCTGATCGGTGTATTCCCGACGCGCGGCCTGGTGAGTATCGCCGGCATCGCGCCCCTCGACTGGCTGCTCGACAACACCGGCCCCATCGCCCGTAACGTGACCGACGCCGCGATCGCGCTCGATGTGATGGCCGGCGAGGATCCGCTCGATCCGGTCACGAAGGGCTCCGCCGCGAAGGCGCAACCCGCCCCGTACGAGCAATACCTCAAGCCCGATGCGCTCAAGGGCAAACGTTTCGGTGTGCCGGCATTCATTCTGGCCGGCGTCGGCGTCCCCTTTCGCGGGACTCCGGCGGTGGTACCGGATGTCGCGGCGGAGAAGCAGGCCGCCGAGCAGGCCATAGCGCTCGACCCGCGTACGCGCGCCGCTTTCCTCAAGGCGGTGGAGGAATTGCGTTCACTCGGTGCCACCGTCGTCATGGACGACTCGGTGCTGCCGGCGAGCTTCGCGCACAGCGCGGCGCGGATCAGCACCTATGCGTACGGGCGCGAGGGCACCGACCTGTTCCTCAAGGACTTCGGGCCGGCGCAGTACCACTCGAGCGCCGACTATGAGCGCGTCATGGGTGAGCCGCTCGGTGCGCCGATGATCGGCACCGAGCCCGACAAAGCCGAGTTCCAGTACGGAGACATCAAGATCAGGCAGCGTACGCTCGAGACCGATCCGGACGCAGAGCGCAACTTCTGGGGTCCGCGCCGGCGTGTGCTGCAGGACTACCTCGACACGATGGAGCGGCTGCATCTCGATGGCTACGTTTATCCGGCCTCTCAGATGCCGCCGGTCGATGAGACGATGCCTCAGGACGGCAAGGTGACGGACGGGCCGCACTCGGCCACGAGCTGGGTGAACATGCTGGGCGTGCCCGCGGTGGTGGTAGTCGGCGGCTTCTACGAGAGCGGGCTTCCCTTCGGCATGGAGTTCTCGGGACGTCCGTTCCGGGACGGCGACCTGCTCGGCTTCGCCTATGCCTGGGAGCACGCGACCCATCACCGCCACCCGCCGGCGCTCGTCGAGAAGGGGCTTCTGCCGATCGGAAACTGACGGCGCGCCGCGCCATCGGGCGCTTCGCTCAGATCAGCAAGCGCGATCAGATCCTGAAGCGTTCTTTCAGCTCCGCCGCCATGCGGCGGCTGACCGGCAGCGGCGCCTCGCAGCCGCGCAGTCGTACGAAATAGGCGCCCTCGGCGTTACGTTCGATACGCTCGAGATATCTCACACCGACCAGCGCGTTGCGGTGGATGCGGACGAAGGCCGTGCCGAACTCGCTCTCCAGCAGCCGCAGCGAGTCCTCGATCAAGTCCTCGCCATGGAGGTGTCCCACGGTCGTGTATTTCTGATCGGCGAGGAAGAACTGCACCTCCTCGAGCGGGATGAGCCGCACGCCCTCGCGGCGGCGAGCGGCGATGTGGCTGCGGCGCGCCTCGCCAGAGGCGGCGAGCTTCTGCAGCTGCGGGCGAGTGAGCCGTCCCGCACGCAGGAGCGAGGCGGCCAGCTGTTCCTTGCGTACCGGCTTCAGAAGATAGCCGACAGCGTGTGCCTCGAAGGCTTCGACCGCGTACTGGTCGTAGGCCGTGGTGAAGATGACCGCCGGCGGTTCCTCGAGCACGGTGAGATGGCGGGCCGTCTCGAGGCCATCCATCCCGGGCATGCGCACATCGAGCAACACCACGTCGGGGCTGAGCGCGTGCGTCTGCGCGAGCGCTTCCTGGCCGTTCACCGCCTCACCGATCACTTCGAGATCGCCGATCTCGGCGAGCAGGCTGCGCAGCCGCTCGCGTGCCGGCAGCTCATCGTCGACGACCAGGACCTTGAGTTGCCGTCCCGAGGAGGTCATCGCGCCGCTGCTCAACGGGCGCGGGGCCCGAGCGCCGCGCCGAGAGCTGCGCGCTTCTCGACCAGCGGGAAGCGCATCGTGACGATGAACTCATCATCGAACCGACCGGACTTGAGCAGGGCGCGCTCGCCGTACATGAGCTCGAGACGCTCACGGATGTTGGCGAGCGCCAGGCGATTGCCTTCGCGCGCGTTGGCAGGCGGATCGGGCTCGAGGGGGTTGCGCACCACGACCGTGACCAGCCCCCCCGAAACCTCCCCGGAGATGGTGACGGTGCCACCCTCGGCGCGCGGCTCGATGCCGTGATAGATGGCATTCTCGAGCAACGGCTGGATCATGAGCCCCGGCACCAGCGCTTGCGGCGGCAAGGAGTCGGTCTTCCATTCGACGCGCAGCCGGGGGCCGAGCCGCAGCTCCTCCATCCGCTGGTAGGTGCGTGCGACCTCGAGCTCTTCGGCGAGGGTGATCGTGTCGCCTTTCTCGCTCAACGTCGCGCGGAACAGGTCCGCGAGATCCTGCACGGCAGCCTCGGCGCGCGGCGGGTTGCTGCGGGTCAGCGCCGCGATGGTGTTCATGCTGTTGAAGAGGAAATGCGGACGGATGCGCGCCTGCAGCGCGTGCACGCGCGCAGCGGCGCGCAGCTCGACGCTGCGGCGCCATTCGTGCGCCACGTAGAAGTAACGGAGCGCGAGCCCGGTGACCACCAGCGCAATCCAGACGTTGCGGCCGGTGAAGCCGCGCACCTCGCGCGGAAAGAGCGGGCCGCCCCCCGCCTCGACGATGAATGCGGTGCGGCCGAGGAGCCAGGCACTCACGGACAAGGCGGCGACTAGTGCGGCAATCAGCGCCAGCACCGCAACGGAGCCGGCCGTCACGCTGAGCCTCACCAGGCGAGCGCGCAGCGCGCACAGGAGGGCCGCGCACACCAGCCCGGTCCACAGCAGGAAGAGCGAGCTGCGCACCAGGGCGGTCCAGAAGTCGACTGCGTTCGCGCCGGCCAGCGTCAGTACGAAGGCGGTCAGCTCGGCGATCAGTACGATCGCCAGCGTGACACGCGAGGTGCAGAAGTCCGGAAGATAGAACGCACGCTCGCGGCCGGCGTCGTCGGTCTTCATTCTTGCTCGAACAGCTCGCTCTTCAGGCGGTAAGTGGCGGAGATGTCCTCATCGCCATAGCCGCGAGCGGTGAGCTCGGCGTATTCGGCCAGCATGCGCTCGACCACCGGCAGTTCGACGCCGAAGCGTGCCGCCATGTCATGGCAGATGCGCAGATCCTTCGCGTGCAGCCGCACGCGGAAGCCCGCGGGGTAGCTGCCGCGCGCCATGTTGGGTGCGCGATGCACGAAATACCACGAGGAGCCTGCGCCCTTGCCGAGCGTCTCGATCAGCCGCTCGAGCGGCAGGCCTTCCGCCCGCGCGAACGCCATCGCTTCCGCCACGCACTCGATGATGCCGGCGCACATGATCTGGTTCGTGGCCTTGGCTGCCTGACCGGCGCCGTTCGGACCGAAGTGCGCGATGGTGCGTCCGATCGCCTTGAGGATCGGCTCAGCGCGCGCGAAAGCCGCGGCGTCTCCGCCCACCATGATCGCCAGAGTGCCCTCGCGCGCGCCTTCGACGCCGCCGCTCACGGGACAGTCGAGAAACTGCGCGTCGCGGGCACTGACGAGCGCCGCGGCCTGCCGTGCAGTGTCGGCGCTGACGGTCGAGCAATCGAGCATCAGCGCTCCGCTGCTGAGCCCGGCCGCCAGGCCGCGGGTCACCTCGAGCACATCGGCGTCCGCCGACACGCAGGAGACCACGGCGTCGCAGTGCGATGCGAGCTCGGCGAGCGATGCGGGAGCGTCGACGGAGAGCTCGGCGGCGAGCGACTTGGCTTTCTGCGCAGTGCGATTCCACACCGCAGTGAGCAGCCGCGCACGATGCAGATTGCGCGCCATGTGAGCCCCCATGGCGCCAAGTCCCACGAAACCTACGCGCATGTATCCATACCCCGCAGCAGAGGACCGCAACTATAGGACTTTTCCTGGAAGGAGCGCATCCGGCTGCGACGGAACCGCCGCACTGCTGCGAGTCGCGGCGCACCATGCGCTGTGGCGCGCGGCGCGATGCGCGATGTGATTGCCTCAGCGCGAGGTCGCGTCGGCGGGATTCACCTTCGGCTCAGGGATCGGCTGCGGCTCGATGGGCGGCGGCTCGGGTAGCGGAGCTTCCGGGTCGAACGTGGGCACGCTGCCGCAGGCGTCCTGCACTGCTTTGCGCAGCTGCTCGCGGTAGGCATCGGCGTCCTCGTCGGACAGGTACGTGCGCGTGCCGTCTTTCTGATCCTTGTAGACCTTGCGGGAAGTGATCGCCCTCATGTAGGCGTCCTTCTCGGTCTTGCAGCGTGCTTGCTGGCTCTTCGCCTTGTCCTCCTGCACGGCGCGCGCGTTGTCCTGCTCCTGGAGCTGTGTGGAGACGCGGCTGCTGTTGGCCAGGAGCGCTTTGTCTGCGCTCTGGCCTGCACTCGGGGCACTCTCCCCGGGCGGATGCGACCTCACGGTCTTGACCACCTCGGAGCCCGGCACCCACTGATCGCTGTAGTGCGGCTGCCCCTGCGCGTCGACCCAGCGGTAGACGTCCGCCCGGGCGAGACCGGCTCCGGCAATTAATAAAGCAGTGAGGGTGACTGATCGCAGCATGGCGTGCCTCCGGCGCCGCAGTATGGCCCGTCCCAGGCGGTCCCAGGGTGAACTCCGTCACACCACCGCCGAACCGGGCGTTCGAGGCATACACCATAAGAGAAGAGCGGTGGAATCCGCCACTGAGTTCGCTGCGGAACGCTTCCGAGGGCTTCTCCGGCGCCTTTGAGCGCTTCAGAGATCGTAGGCGCGCTCACCGTGCGAGGTGATGTCGAGTCCCTCGCGTTCGTCCTCCTCGGGGACGCGCAGTCCGATCAGCGCTTTCACGATCGAGAAAGCGAGTAGCGCAACCACGGCTGTCCAGACGAACACCAGGCATACGGCCGCGAGCTGTATCAGGAACTGGTGCCAGATGCCAGGATAGCCGCTCGTACCCTGCACCCAGTCGACGGTCGAGCCGGGTCCGCCGAGCACAGGCGCGTTGAAGATGCCGGTCATCAGTGCGCCGAATATGCCGCCGACCGCATGGATGCCGAAGACGTCGAGCGAGTCATCCGCCCGGATGAGACGCTTCAAACCGGTCACGCCCCAGAGGCAGACCACGCCTACCCCGAGCCCGATGGCGAATGCGCCCGGGATGCCTACGTTGCCGGCCGCAGGTGTGATGGCGACGAGTCCGGCCACGGCACCCGAGGCGGCGCCGAGCATCGACGGTTTACCTTTCAGCGCCCACTCCGCGACCATCCACGAGAGCACTGCGCAGGCGGTCGCGAGGTAAGTATTCATGAAGGCGAGCGCGGCCGAGCCATTCGCCTCGAGAGCCGAGCCCGCATTGAAACCGAACCACCCGAACCACAGGAGCGATGCGCCGATCATGGTCATGGTGAGGCTGTGCGGCGCCATCGGCTCGCGCCCGAGCCCGATACGCTTGCCCACGATGAAGGCGCCGACGAGCCCCGCTACGCCGGCGTTGATATGTACGACCGTGCCGCCGGCGAAATCGAGCGCTCCCCACTGCCACAGCAGTCCGGCGGTGGACGTCACCTGGTCCGCCGTGTTGGCAGAGGTATACGCATCGGGACCGGCCCAGTACCAGACCATGTGTGCAATCGGGCAATAGCTGAAGGTGAACCACAGCACGAGGAACAGCAGCACCGCGGAGAACTTGATGCGCTCGACCAACGCGCCGAGCGTGAGACAGCAGGTTATGGCGGCGAACGTGGCCTGGAACGCCACGTACACCAGCTCGTACAGCGGCGTGTGCTTGCTGAAAGTACCGGTCACAGCGTAGGTCCCGCTTTTCGCGTCGAATGTGCCGGCGAGGAAGAGTCGGCTGAAGCCGCCGATCACGGCGTTACCCTGGGTGAAGGCAAGCGAGTAGCCGTAGACGCACCAGAGCACCGTCACCAGCGAGAAACCGACGAAGACCTGCATGAGCACCGACAGCATGTTCTTCGTGCGCACCAGTCCGCCGTAGAAGAGCGCCAGCGCCGGTACCGACATCAACAGTACGAGCGCAGTCGAGGTAAGCATCCAGGCGGTGTCGCCCTTGTTCGGCACGGGGGCGTCGGCCGCGCGGGCCAGCGCTGGCGACAGACCCAGCGCCAGTGCCAGCATCATCGCGGGCAGTGCTCCAGGTGCGCGGGTCAGCGACAGCGGACGAAGTGCAGTCAGTACACGCGTGGACATGGCGCTCTCTTTCACCTCGTTTGCGTGACAAACAACGGCTGCACGCGCGTACCGGCAGCGCGTAAGCTAGCGAAGCGCGCAAAAACGGTGCAGCTTCCGTGCCATGGCTGACAGCGTGCGATTTCGACGGACTCTGGGGCGGCGGGGCGTGCTGACTGCACCTTTTCGGAGCTGCACCGCTCTGTAACGCCCCATATCGGGGCATGAATTTGAGTTGGTGGCGTGAGGTCAGCGAGTAATGGATTCCCTTCGCATCGATGAGATCGTGCGGCAGCTGCTCGAGCGAGTGCCGCCGGCGTTGCGCACCATTCAATCGGATCTCGAGACGAACTTTCGCGCGGTGCTGCGCGAGCGGCTGAGCAAGCTCGATCTCGTGAGCCGCGATGAGTTCGATGCGCAGACCCGGGTCCTCGAGCGCACCCGCGCGCGGCTCGAAGCCCTCGAAGCGCGGCTCGCCGCTCTCGAGGGTTCGGCGTCCGGGCGCCCGCCTGCGGCGAGCTGACGGACGGCACGCGGAACACCCAGAACCGCGGGCGCAGCGGGCACGGGTCGGGGAAGCGAGGGTCCGCAGCGATGGCGGTCGCATGGGTCAGTTGCCGGGCGCAGATCGGACTCGATGCTCCGCTGGTTCAGGTCGAGGTCAATCTCGCCGCGGGGCTTCCGAGTTTTTCGATCGTAGGTCTGCCGGCTACCGTGGTGAAAGAGAGCAAGGAGCGCGTGCGCGCAGCGCTCCTGAACTCACATTTCGAGTTTCCCGCCGGACACATCACCGTCAGCCTCGCGCCGGCCGAGCTGCCGAAAGAGGGCGGACGCTATGACCTGCCGATCGCACTGGGCGTGCTGCTGGCCTCCGGGCAGGTGCGGGTCTCAGCGCGCAGACAGGCGGGCGAGCCCAGGCGTGAGTTCTACGGCGAGCTCGGTCTTGCCGGTGAGCTCAAGCCGGTTCGCGGTTTGCTGATTGCGGCCGCGCATGCACGTGCGCAAGGCCACGAGATCGTCGTGCCGCAGGCCAACGCTGCCGAAACGTGCGCGGCCGCGCCCGGCCTCACGCGCGCCGCCCGCAATCTGCTCGAAGTCTGTGCGCACGTGAGCGGCGCCACAGTGTTGCCGCTCGCAACCGCAGTCGGCTGCGCGCCCACGCAGGCCCCCGTCGTCCCGCTACAACCCGCACCGGATCTTCTCGACGTATGTGGGCAGCGGCAGGCCAAGCGCGCGCTCATCATCGCAGCCGCCGGCGGGCACAGCCTGCTGTTCATCGGTCCGCCTGGCACGGGCAAGAGCATGCTGGCGCAACGGCTCCCCGGACTCCTGCCGCCCCTCGGCCAGGAGGAGGCCCTGGAAGTCGCGGCCATCGCGGCGGCGAGCATCACTGGGTTCATCCCCGGCCGATTCGGCGAGCGGCCTTTCCGATCACCCCACCACAGTGCCTCGGTCGTGGCGCTCGTGGGCGGTGGTGCGCGCGCGCAGCCCGGCGAGATCAGCCTCGCGCATCACGGTGTGCTGTTCCTCGACGAGCTGCCGGAGTTCGCGCGCCCCGTCCTCGAGGCGCTGCGCGAGCCGCTCGAGAGCGGTCAGATCGCGGTCTCGCGGGCGGCGCTCCGGGCGGAATACCCGGCGAGCTTTCAGCTCGTCGCCGCGATGAACCCATGCCCCTGCGGGCGGTTGGGAGAGTCCGAGGGGCGCTGCCATTGCACGAGGCAGCAGGTACGGCGCTACCTCGCCCGGGTGTCAGCTCCGCTGCTCGATCGTCTCGATATGCATGTGGATGTACCGCCGGTGCGCGCGGCCGATTTCAACGTGTCCCCCGAAGAGGGCGAGAGCAGTGCAGCTGCCGCAGTTCGCATCGCACGTGCCCGTTCTTTGCAGCTCGAGCGCCAGGGCACGTGCAACGCACGTTTGACCGATGCCGGGATACGGTGCTGGTGCTCGCTCGACCAGGCGGGCGCGCGCCTGCTCGAAAGATCGATGGGGCAACTGGGGTTCTCGGGGCGGGCACGACAGCGCTTGCTGAAGCTGGCGCGCACCATCGCCGACCTGGACGGTAGCGCTATTCCCGGCGCTGCCGCGGTGGCCGAGGCCATGATGTTGCGTTGTCTGGACCGCCTCGACTGTGCGCTGGACGTACCAGTCGCGAAGGCGCGACGCCGGGCGCCCGGGGCTATTTCGACATCTGCACCATATAGTCGACGCCCTGTTTGACCAGGTCGTCCGGCAGGTCGGTGCGACCGCCTTTGGGAGGCATGACGCCGCCACCGGGACCGCCGGAAAAGCCCTGCAGCGCGTGGCTATAGAGTGTCGGCTTCCCCTCGGCAATGCGCGACGTCCACGCCGCCTTGTCCCCCGCCTTCGGGGCACCGGCGATTCCCTGGCCGTGGCAGGTGCTGCATACCTGCTCGAAAAGCTCTTTGCCGTTCTTCGGCGGGCCGGTGGGGGCTGCAGTCGCTGCAGTTTCACCGGCGGCAGGTTTGATCGCGAGCGCGGTATTGTCGTGGCCGGCGATCGCCTCCTGTGACGGCAGGGCGAGCCGCGCAGCGACGCTCTTGCTGTAGCCGGGATCGCTGAGAACCTGAAGATCCTGCGTGCGGCTTGCGACGATGCGAGCGAGCGCGAAGATCCCGATCGCGATCGCAACGAGCAGACCGATCACCATGCTGAAGACGTTGAAGAAATGGGTGTCCTGCTTGCTCATGTCGTTTTTTGCACGGGCTCACGGCGAGCGGCGGCGCAGTATAGCCATTCCGCCGTTCCCCGCGCGAATGGACGCTCGGCGGGGCCCCCGCGTATCATCGCCCGCCCCGATGCGCCCGTAGCTCAGTTGGATAGAGTGGCAGCCTCCGAAGCTGCAGGTCGCTGGTTCGAATCCAGTCGGGCGCGCTCGACTCTCAGTGGCTGTGCTCGGCGGCCGCCAGGTCGTTGATGAGCTGGATGAGCCTCGCCTCGCCGCCCTCCTGGCCGCCGCCTGCCTTGCCCACGTCCGTCGTGTACTTGCCGTTGATCACGATGAACGGCACCGTTTCCACGTGGTATCGCTGAGTGAGCTCCTCGGCGCGCTGCAGCTGCGAGGTCACCGCGAAGGAGTTGTAGGCCGTGGTGAAGTCGTCGGCGCTGACGCCATTCTTCACCGCAAAGCTCTGCTGCATCTTGAACGTCTCGGCCTCGCTGCTGCCAAAAAGCGGCGGCTGCCCGCTCTGCTCGAGTTGGTGCAGCGTGTCGAATGCGCTCTGAAGGAGCCCGGCTCGGCCGAGCGACTCGAGGGTGTAGTACAGCCGCGCGTGGGCGCGCTGAATGTCTTGCCACATGACCGGCACGCGAACGAACTCGATGTACCCAGGTTTGGTCTTCAGCCACTTCTGGATGAGTGGCTCGAGGTCGTAACAGTGCGGGCAGGCGAGCCAGAACATCTCCATCACCTCCACTTTCCCGGGGGCGACGTTGGTGGGCTGAGCGGGCACGACGGGGTCGTAGTTGACGCCCGGTTGCCACTTGCCGGCGGGCAGTTGGGCGGCGGGTGGCATACCTGCGATCTTCTCGAGGGAGGCGTCGCTGCGCGCGTGGGCATCGGTATCGGCACCGGAGCTCTCCTGCGAGGCGGCCGCCTGTTCGGTCTCGGTTCGCGCCGAAGATGCAGGAGCCGGAGGCGGAGCGTTGCTTTGCGACGGCGCACTTGCCGGGGCCTGCGAGGTGGCTGGCGCCGTCGCCGGCGTGGGCGACTGGCGAGCACACGATGCAACCGCGAGCAACGCGGCGAGGGCGAGCCAACGAATCATGGGGACGCGCCGCGTCAGCGCATGCCTTGCACGTAGGAAGCGACGTCGCGCATCTGCTCTGGAGTCAGCCGCTTGGCGATCGTGAACATCATGACCCCGTTGCGGCTGGCGGCCGCAGGGTTGGCACCGCTGTAGCGGCTGCCATTGGCATAGTTCTTGAGCTGCGCGACGACGTACACCGATTGCTGGGCACGTAGCGCCGGGTAGCCCGCGGCGAGATTGCCTCGCCCGACCGGGCCGTGACAGGCGACGCATGCGGGTACCTGCGCAGCAGTATCTCCACGCAGATAGATCGCTTCTCCGGCCTGCCAATAGGAGGGGTCCGCCTCGAGCCCGGCTGGAGTTTGCGCCTCGTAGTAGACGGCGACGTCGTCGATGTCCTGGTCGCTCAGTCCCGCCGCCAGCGGCTTCATCACGGGATTGTTGCGCACGCCCGAGCGGAACAGGCGGAGCTGCTCTGCGATGTAGACCGCGCTCTGGCCCGCGAGCCGCGGCCACTCCGGGTTCGCGCTGTTGCCATTGGGCCCGTGGCAGGCTGCGCACACCGCCGCCTTGGTCGCGCCCGCATCGGCTTTGCCATGGACGAACGGGACGTCGGGTGTTTCGGATGCGGGCTTCGACGGGGATGAGGCCTGCGCGGCAGCAGCCTCGGCGGCCGCGTCTTGCGACCCGGCGGGTTGCGAGCCCGCGGGCGGTGCCCCGGTCGGCGGAGCGGTGGGTGGCTGAGCGCCGGCCGGAGAATTGGACGCCGCCTGAGCGGTCCTCGACGCAGGCATGAGTACGAGCACCAGCAGCATCGCGATGGCAACAGTTACCGACGAAGCGATTCTCAGGCGCTGCGGCATGATGTTGTTTTCCAATGTGGTTTCCGGCGATCCGAGGGCGCGGAATTGTACACTACGGACCCTCCGTTGCTGCCTTATCGGTCGAGGACATGAGCCGCTTTCCTGATGCGCGCTTCCTGATCAGCGCTGCGGCGCCGGCACAGTTTCCTGCCGACCTCGGCGCCGAAGTCGCTTTCGCGGGGCGCTCCAACTCGGGCAAATCGAGTGCGATCAATGCCATCACGCAGCGCCGTGGGTTGGCGCGCACCAGCAAGACGCCGGGCCGCACCCGACTGCTCAACTTCTTCGAACTGGCTCCGGCAAAGCGCCTCGTGGATTTGCCTGGATACGGCTACGCGAGTGCGCCGGCTGTCGAGCGTCGCGACTGGCCAGCGCTGCTCGATGCGCTCCATGGGCGCAGCTCCCTTGCCGGGCTGTTTCTGATCGTTGATTGCCGACGCGGCCTCACTGAGGGCGACGAAGGCCTGCTCGAGTGGGCTGGCTCGGCGCATCGTCTTCATGTGCTGCTGTCGAAGGCCGACAAACTCGGTCGTGCCGACGCGACACGTGTCCTGCGCGCGACCTCTGCGCAGCTCGCCGACCGGGCCACCACGCAGCTCTTTTCTGCGCACCAGGATGCCGGGGTGCGTGAAGCGCAAGACACGCTCGCGGCCTGGCTCGGACTCGGCTGAGTTTCTTCAGTTGCGCTTTCAGGGGGCAGGCACTGCCCCCTGGTGCGGAGGCTCGTGCGCATGAGCTCTGCGCATGCCCTCTGCGCATGAGTGCTGCGCATGCCCTTTGCGCATGAGCCCTGCGCGTTTGTTCTGCGCAGGCGCTCTGCGTACTTCCAATGTGCACGATCCCTGAGCATGCCTCCTGCGCAGCCGCTATGCGCACGGTCTCTGCGCATCATCCATGCTCATAGCCCTTCGAGGCAGGCCTCTACCCGGAGCCTGCGGGAAGACCGGCCGCCTTCCGAACGAGAGCGGTGACTAGACGGCAGGGAGGCCGGAAATAAAAAACCCCGGCGGTTTCTTGAACCGCCGGGGCAGACTAACCCGGCACAGGTCTCATGAACCGGGTCTACCCGCTCAGGGAGGGAAGCGGGGAGTGCTATGCACTCATCGAATTCGACGTAGCTCGGCGGCCGGAGTTCCACGGATCGCCAAGAAAAAAGTGCTTTCCAATCATGAATTTGCTTTAAGAATTGTATCGTCTGCGCCACAGGCGGGAGGCGCGTCTGCCCCTAAAGGGGGACCTGCTGCGGGCACCGCCGCAGTGCCCGCGCTTACGTTGTGGCAGGCGGCAGAGGAAGCCTCAAGAAACCGGCTAGAAGAGATTCAAAAACACACTGAGCGAAATGACGTTCGCACCATCGGTGTTGCGGATGTTGAAGTTCTCGTACTCGAGCCGCCCGCCGAAGTTGCCGACGTGCACCTGGCCGCCGACACCCCACGCGAATTGCGTGCCGTTGTCGGACAGGGAGAAGAATGACCTGCCTGGAGTATTCGCGCAAAGGCCACAGACAGCGGTGTTACCGCCGCTCAAGGTCCAGCGCGCCACTCCGATCTTGCCGAAGACATCGAGGTAGGGGACCGGGATCGGCGCGAAGCCGACGGCGTAGCCGGCGAACGCCTTGTACTGCAAGTGCGTGCTGTTGTAGTCGGGACTGGGACTGGAATTGATGGTCTGACTGCCGAGATCGATGTAGTCGGCTTCGACGGCGAGCATGCTTATCGGACGAAACCCCGCGTACACCTTCCAGTTAGTGCTGTCGAGGTCCCCATTTGTGGCGGCGATGTCCTTGAGGGTATCTCTGGTGATGCCCGCCCCCAGGTAGAGCATGCCGTTGTCCGCGCGCGCGATGCCGGTACTCAGAACTAGCACGGTTACGATCAACAGCCTTCGCATGAGTGGATCTCTCCTCAGCTTTTCCGACCTCACCCTAACGCAAACGCCGCCGCGCGCGTTGACGCGAGCTTAGTGGGCTTCATCCCAGTTTGCACCCCAGCCGACATCCACCCGCAGCGGCAGGCTGAGCTGCGCGGCGTTCTCCATGTGCGTGCGCACGGTCGCACTGACCTGCTCGACGGCGTCTGCGCGCACCTCGAGCACCAATTCGTCGTGCACCTGCATGATGAGACGCGCCGGCTGCGACTCGCGGCGGCACCACGCGTCGATGTCGATCATGGCGAGCTTGATGATGTCGGCAGCGGTTCCCTGCATCGGTGCGTTGATGGCGCTGCGCTCCGCATATTGGCGCAGCTGTGGGTTGCCGGAGCGGATATCGGGCAGGTAGAGACGCCGACCGAATACCGTCTCGACGTAGCCCAGCTCGCGCGCCTGTGCGCGTGTGTTGTCCATGAAGCGCCGCACACCCGGGTAACGCTGGAAGTAGCGCTCGACGTATTTCTGAGCGGCGCCGCGCTCGATGCCGAGATTTCGTGCCAGCCCGAAGGCTGACATGCCGTACATCAGCCCGAAGTTGATGACTTTGGCGGTACGGCGCTGGTCGGCGGTGACCGCATCGAGCCCGACGCCGAACACTTCGGCGGCGGTAGCCCGGTGCACGTCGCGGTCGTCGGCGAAAGCGGTGCGGAGACTCTCGTCGCCGGACAGGTGCGCCATGATGCGCAGCTCGATCTGCGAGTAGTCCGCGGCGAGCAGCACCGAGCCCGCGGGCGCGATGAACGACTGACGGATGCGTCGGCCCTCGGGGCGTCGCACCGGTATGTTCTGCAGGTTGGGGTCGACCGAAGACAGCCTCCCGGTCGCCGCGACCGCCTGCGCGTAGGTGGTGTGGATGCGGCCGGTGCGCGGATCCACCTGTTCGGGGAGCTTGTCGGTGTAGGTGGACTTGAGCTTGGCGAGCGCGCGGTACTCGAGGACGATGCGTGGCAGCGGGTAGCTCGCGGCGAGCTCCTCCAGCACATCCTCGGCCGTCGAGGGTTGCCCGGTTGGCGTGCGACGCCGTACCGGCAGCTGCAGTCGCTCGAAGAGGATCTGCTGCAGCTGCTTCGGGGACTCGATGTTGAACTCGTGTCCCGCCTCGCGGTGCGCCTGCTGCAGCAGCTCCTGCATCTGATGCGCGAACTCCCGGCTCTGCAGCCGCAGCTGCTCCCGGTCGACGAGCACACCGCAATGCTCCATCGTCAGCAGCACAGGCAGCAGCGGTTGCTCGCAACGCTCGTAGAGCCGCGCGAGCGCCGGCATTCCCTCGAGCTGCGGCCACAACGCCCGATGCAACCGCAGGCCGACATCGGCTCCCTCGGCGGAGTAGTCGCGCGCCTTCTCTACGGGTACCTGCTCGAAGCCGATCTGGCGGGCGCCGCGTCCCGCAATATCCTCATAGGCGGTGGTTCTCGCCCCGAGATAGCGTTGCGCGTCGGAGGCCAGCTCATGGTTGGTGGCGACACTGTTCCAGACGTACGACTCGAGCATCGTGTCGAAGCGTATGCCTGCGAGTTTGATGCCGGCGTTGGCGAGCACATGGGCGTCGAATTTCAGATCGTGGCCGACCTTGCTGTACCGTGAATCCTCGAGGATGGGCTTGAGGGCTGCGAGCACGCGATCACGGTCGAGTTGCTCGGGCGAGCCCGGATAAACGTGCGCGAGCGGCACATACGCCGCCTTCCCCGGCTCGATGCAGAACGACAGGCCGACGATCTCGGCGCGCATGTAATCGGGCGAGGTTGTTTCGGTATTGAAGGCGAAGAGCTCGGCGGAGCGGAGCGCTCCGAGCCAACGCTCGAAGTCTTCCCAGCGACAGATAGACTCATAGTGTCCAGAGAGTGCGGCCGTACCCTCCGCTGCCGGCGCGGCCGGCCCTGAGGCGCCGGTCGCTGTGTTTGCGTTGCCGTTGGTGTTCGCGCCGGCACCCGCGCGCCCTGCGACGCCGCGTGCCCCCGTCTCGCTGCCTGCGGTCCCGGCGCCGGCGCCGCTACTCGCTTCCAGCTGTCGCAGAAGTCCCCGCAGCTCGAAGCGCTCGTAGAGCGCGCGCACGGCGGCAACGTCGGGCGCACCCGGCACGAGCTCATCGAGCGAGAGCGGCAGGTCGAGATCGGTGCGGATGGTCGCGAGACGGCGCGACAGCTCGAGCGTCGCGAGTCCGGCGCGCAGGTTTTCGCCAACCCGGCCGGGCACTTCCGCGACCCGGCTGATGAGCTCATCGAGGCCACCGAATTGCTGCAACAGCTTGGCGGCGGTCTTCGGTCCGACCTTGTCGATGCCCGGGATGTTGTCGATGGTGTCACCGATCAGGGCGATGTAGTCGACCATCTGCTCCGGGTAGACGTCGAATTTGAGTTTCACGCCGTCGCGGTCGAGCACCGCGTTGGTCATGGTGTTGATGAGCGTGATCGAGCCGTTCACCAGCTGCGCCATGTCCTTGTCGCCGGTCGAGATCAGCACCGTCTGTCCGGCGCCTGAGGCGCGGCATGCCAGCGTGCCGATGACGTCGTCGGCCTCGACCCCGGGGACCCGCAACAGCGGCAGACCGAGCGCAGCGATGATCTCGAGCAGCGGTCCGACCTGGGCGCGCAGGTCATCGGGCATCCCCGGACGATGCTCCTTGTAGGCGGCAAAGAGCTCGTCGCGGAAGGTTTTGCCGGGAGCGTCGAACACGATCCCGATGCGGCGCGGCTGATAGTCCTTGAGGAACTTCAGCAGCATGTTCATCACGCCGAGCACGGCCCCGGTCGGCTCGCCACGCGAGTTCGACAGCGGCGGCAGGGCGTGGAACGCCCTGTAAACATAAGAGGAGCCGTCGACGAGAACCAGGTCGGGAATAGGCGGCATGAAGCGTGAAATCAGGAGCGGGCGGCGAGTATAACGGACGCCGTCACAGCGCAGCCCGGGTCGACGGTCAACCCGCGGTCGTGCGCCGCGCTATAGCAGCATGCGGAACGCGTTCAGATCGGCCATCGCTGCCAATCGCTTCGGACTCGGGGCCCGGCCCGGTGAGCTCGCTGCCATTGGCGAAAACGGCCCCGACTGGCTGCGCGCCCAGCTGCTCGCGCCTGCTGCGATTCTGGCCGCCGAGACACTGCGCTCGTCGCAGCAGATCCTTACCGACGCGTTCGCTTTGCGGCGCCAGATCGAGGCCGCTCGCAAGCAGGCCGGCGGCACAGCGGCTGCCGCACAGGCGCAGGAGGTCGTGCAGCAGAGGCTGCCGCAGTTCCTGCGACCGATCTACGCCGCGGAGGTGACCGCGCGCCTCGCGAACGCGGTATCGACCGATCGTCCGTTCCTCGAGCGGCTCACGCAGTTCTGGACGAATCACTTCGCGCTATCGGTCGACAAGCAGTTCCTGCCGGGGATCGCCGGGAGCTTCGAGCGCGAGGCGATTCGCCCGCACGTGCTCGGCAACTTCAGCGACATGCTGCTGGCGGTCGAGACGCATCCGGCGATGCTCCTGTACCTCGACAACCACCTCTCGGTAGGACCGCATTCGCCGGCGGCGTTGCGTGCTGCGGGCCGCGGCGCGCGGCGCAGGATAGGAATCAATGAGAACCTGGCTCGCGAGATTCTCGAGCTGCATACGCTCGGCGTCGGCGGCGGCTACAGCCAACATGACGTCACGACCTTCGCCGAGGTGATCACCGGGTGGACGATCGGCGGAGAAGGCAACGGTCCCAACTCTTACGTCGCGCCCGGCCGATTCGCGTTCCGTGCGGAGCTGCACGAGCCTGGCGCCAAGTTCGTGCTCGGCCGGCGCTACCGCGACGATGGCTTCGCGCAGGGAGTCGCGGTGCTGCGCGACATCGCCCGCGAGCGCGCCACCGCACGTTTCATTGCCACCAAGCTCACGCGCCATTTCATCGACGACGAGCCGCCCGCTTCGGCAGTGGGTCAGCTTGCCGACGCCTACGTGCGCAGCGGCGGACATCTGCCGACCGTATACCGGGCGCTCATCGATGCGCGCGAAGCGTGGGCGCAGCCGCTCACCAAGTACAAGACTCCGAGCGACTACATCGTCTCGAGCTATCGCGGGCTCTCGTTGCCGGTCGATTCCACGCATGCGCCGATTGCACCGTTCGAGGTTCTCGGCCAGCGCACCTGGCAGCCGGGGTCGCCCGCCGGCTGGCCTGACCGCAGCGCCGACTGGGACGGCGCCTCGGCGCTGATGAAGCGCATCCAATGGGCCGATGCGCTCGGAGCGCGGCTTGCCAGCCAGCGCGATGCGGTGCAACTGGCTCCCGAGCTGCTCGGCGCGAACCTGAGCGAGGCCACACGTTCGGCCGTGGGCCACGCGGCCAGTGCCGCCCAGAGCCTGACGCTGCTGCTTGCCGCGCCCGAATTCATGCGACGCTGAGAGAACCCCATGTCACGGATGCAAAGACGGGAATTCCTCAACCTGACAGCCCTCGCCGCCGGCGGAGCCTTCCTGACTTCGCGCGTCGTGTTCGCTCGTCCGGAGGAGAGCGAGGCGCGGCTCGTCGTCGTCATTCTGCGGGGCGCTCTCGACGGGCTCGCGGCTGTGCCGCCGTACGGCGATCGCGATTACGCGGGACTGCGCCGGGATTTCGCGTTGCGCGCTCCCGCAGAGAAGGGCGGCGCGTTGGCCCTCGACGGCTTCTTCGGGCTGCATCCCTCGCTCGCTTTCCTCGGCCAGTGTTATGCGGCCCGCGAGCTCGCGGTATTCCACGCGCTCGCGAGCCCCTATCGCGACCGCTCGCATTTTGATGGGCAGGATGTGCTCGAGAGCGGCTCACCGCGACCGCACGCCTCGCAGACCGGGTGGCTCAATCGCGCGCTGGCCGCAGCGCCCGCGCGCGGTCAGCGTGAAGCCGGCGTCGCCCTGGGGCAGAACGTACCACTCGTGATGCGCGGCCCCGCAGCGGTCGCCTCCTGGTCACCCTCCAGACTCACCGCGCTCGATGACGATACGCTCGCACGTCTCACGGATCTGTATGCCGGCGATGCGCTGTTGTCGACGCGACTCGCAGATGCACTCGCGTCGAACGCGATCGCCGCCGAGAACGGCGGCGATGGCGCCATGTCCGCCATCAGCAATGCGCCCCCTGCCAATAATGCGCCTGCTGCCAACAATGCTCGCTACGCCGAGGTGGTGCGCGCCGCCGCGGGTTTCCTGCGACAGGCGGACGGTCCCAGGGTGGCGGTCTTCGACACGACCGGCTGGGATACCCATGCGAACGAGGGAGGCGCGGAAGGACAGCTTGCCGGACGGCTTGCAGCGCTCGACGGCGGACTCGCCGCGCTCAAGCAGGGCCTCGGTCCTGCCTGGGGTCACACCGCGGTTCTGCTCATCACCGAATTCGGCCGCACAGCCGCGATCAACGGCACGCGCGGTACCGATCACGGCACAGCGACTATGGCGCTTCTCGTCGGCGGCGCGGTCGCGGGTGGGCGGGTCATCAGCGACTGGCCGGGCCTCTCCTCTCGAGCGCTCTATCAGGGACGGGACCTCGCGCCGACTCTGGATCTGCGCTCGGTGCTCAAGGGACTGTTGGAAGAGCACGTCGGCGTGCCCGCGCCCGCGCTCGAGAAGACCGTGTTTCCCGACAGCCGGGAAGCCAAGCCGCTGCGCGGATTGCTGCGCTCCTGAGTCCGGCCTCGATCCGCGAAAACCTGCCGGTCCGCGGAGCGCCGGGAATCCGCGCTGGCCTTCGATCCGCGACGCTACTGTGGGGCGGGGGAGTCGCTGTCGGCGGAGTCTCTCTTCGGCGGCTGCTCTGCGTGCGTATCGCGCGGCGGCGCGTTCTGCACCGGCTTGACGAGCGGCTGTGCCGGGCTGCCCGGAATGGTTTGCTCCGGTGCGGATTGCGCCTGCGGTGCCGGCGCGGGCACGGCCAGGCGCGACTGTGCCGGCGGCGGTACGCCGCCGCCGACGACGCTCGGATTTCGATCGGGCAGGTACAGCGGGCCCTTCTGGCCGCAACCCCCGAGCGCGAGCACGGCGGTCGCGACAAGCAGAGTCGAAGCAGAAACGGTCGCTTTCACGGAAGTGCGCCTCCTGCGTGCATCGCTCCCTCAGACATACATCGCTCGCCGGTCGCGCAGCGCCAGCCAGCCCCGCGCCACGCGGTAGATGATCCAGGCGGCGAGTATCCAGTGGCCGAGCACCAGCATGCCGAAGCCGATGAGCACCAGCATGAAGGGGAGCGAAACGAGCCAGATCAGGCAGCTCCACAGCAGCGCGTACCAGAACGTGCGGATCTGCCAGCGGAAATGCGCTTCGAGGTAAGTACCGCGCGTCGCCGAGCGACGTGCATAGTTCATGATCACGGCGACGATCGACGGCAATCCCCAGATGAAGCTACCGACGACGGTGTGGAAGGTGGAGAGTCCGATGATTACCGAGACGGTATGCAGCGCGTAGATCACGTTGGTATAGGTGACCAGCGACTCATCGACGCGCGCCGCTTCGGCGGTCATCGGTACTGCAGGATCGGGCATGACGGAACTTCCTGGACGCTCAGCCTTGGGGACGGCGCTCGACGATCGCCATCGTGAGGCGCGAGACGCACACCAGGCGCTCGTTTTCGTCGCGGATCTCGATGTGCCAGACGTGGCTGCGGTTGCCGAGATGAAAGGGGCGTGCTGTCGCGGTCACGGTTCCGGAGGACACACCGCGCACGTGATTGGCATTGATCTCCTGTCCGACACACATGAACCGCTCGCCGTCGACGCAGAGAATCGAGGCGACGCTCCCGACGGTCTCGGCAAGCGTCACCGAGGCGCCGCCGTGGAGCAGCCCGAACGGCTGGTGCGTGCGGGCGTTTACCGGCATCGTGGCGCGCAGGAAATCCTCGCCGATCTCGGTAAAACGTATGCCGAGATATCCTGGCATGCTCTCGCTGCCGCGCTGCGTCAGCTCCTCGGGGTTCGGACGCACCTGCCAGATGCTCATCGCATCTAGTCTAGCGGTTTGCACAGTGGCAATCTGCCCAAATCTGTCTGTGAAGCCCGACGGCATGGAGGCGTTGCAATGACCGAGTTCGCCATCCCGCGACCCGCGACACCGAGCGTGGCGGTTGCGGGCACTGACAGCCGCTTTCCGGTGCATCGCATCTACTGCATCGGCCTCAACTACGCCGACCACGTCCGTGAGTTCGGCCGCGATCCGGACCAGTCGCCACCGGTGTTCTTCATGAAGCCGGCGGATGCGGTGGTCGGCAACGGTGCTCCGGTTCCCTATCCGCCCGCGACCAGTGACTTTCACTACGAGATAGAGTTGGTCGTTGCGATCGGGCGCAGCGGCCGGGAGATCAGCGCCGAGCGCGCGCTGGAGCATGTGTTCGGCTACGCAGCCGGCAACGACCTGACGCGGCGCGACCTGCAGAGGGCTGCCAAAGGCCGCGGCGAACCCTGGGACACGGCCAAGGGATTCGACCATTCCGCACCGGTCGCCGCGATTCGTCCGGCAACCCTCGGACATGTGTCGAGCGGCCGGATCTGGCTCACCGTCAACGGCGAGAAGCGTCAGGAGTCGGATCTGTCTCAAATGATCTGGGGCGTACCGGAGATCATCGCCGCGCTCTCGAGACTCTACGAGCTCGCGCCCGGCGATCTGATCTTCACCGGCACTCCCTCCGGTGTCGGCGCGGTGAAGCCCGGCGATCGCCTCGAGGGCGGGGTCGCGGGACTCGAGGTACTGCGCAACACCATCGTGGAGGCTGCCGGTGGCTGAGGGCGTAAAGCTCTACGGCTATTTCCGCAGCTCCGCGACTTATCGCGTCCGCATCGCTCTCAACCTCAAGGGGATTCCGTGGCAGGCGGAGCTCGTCGATCTTCGCCCGCCAGCGAATGCGCAGCACACCGCCGGGTTTCGTGCTCTCAATCCTGAAGGCTTGATTCCGGTGGTCACTGATGGCGCTCACATACTGACTCAATCGCTGGCCATCATCGAGTACCTGGAGGAGACGCGTCCCGAGCCGGCGCTGCTGCCGCGCGAGCCTTACGCGCGCGCCGAGGTGCGCGCGCTGGCGCTCGCCGTGGCGTGCGACATTCACCCTCTCAACAACCTGCGTGTTCTCAACTACCTGCGCTCCCCACTGGGTCACGATGATGCCGCGATCGACGCCTGGTATGCGCACTGGATCGCTTCAGGCTTCACCGCCCTCGAGCAGCGTGCCCGGCAGCTGAGCGGCGATGGGCACCACCTGTTCGGCACGTCGGTGACACTCGCCGATGTGTGTCTGATACCTCAGATGTACAATGCCCATCGCTTCCGCTGCGACGTCGAGCCATTTCCAACACTGCGCGCGATCTGCGCGTACCTCGAAGCGCTGCCGGCGTTTGCGCGCGCCGCTCCGGGAGTGCAGCCCGACACGCCGGCGGCCTGAACTGACTGAACCCCAACCCACGCTCCCTGGTGAGGCCCGATGTCCCGACGACGTTTCCTGAGCTCGACTGCAGCACTGCTCGGCGCGGCCTGCGCCGACTCCCCGCTGGTGCGCGCCGTGACCGCCGCGAACGGCATCGCCAACAACCCGCACGAAGCACCGGCCACGCCCTTCGACTACGCGCGCCTCAAGGGACTCGCACGCACGCGCGCCTCGCAGCGATATAACAGCGCGGCGGGGCACCTGCCTCCCGCGGTCGCGGCGCTCGACTGGGATCACTGGCAGGCGATCCGCTTCCGAGACGAGCGCTCGCTGTGGGCGGCCGACGGTTTACGCTTTCAGGTGCGCTTCGCGCATCTCGGCTTCCGCCTCGACAAGCCCGTGCGCATGTATGAAGTGACGAATGGCACGGCCCGCGAGATCAACTTCGATGCGTCGCTCTATGACTATTCGCGCGCCGGCCTGCGCCCGGCGGACGTGCCGTCCGGCTTCGGCTTCGGCGGTTTCCGCCTCTATCACCACACCGACTGGACCCGGGACCGCGCCGCCTTCCAGGGAGCGTCCTACTTCCGGGCCGTGGACGGCGACATGCAGTACGGCATGTCCCATCGCGGCCTCGCGGTCAACTGCGGGCTCCCTGAGCCGGAGGAATTCCCGGACTTCATCGCCTACTACCTCGAGCGCCCGGAGAAGGACTCGAGCCGCCTCACCGTCTACGGCCTTCTCGACTCGCCCAGCATCACCGGGGCCTATCGCTTCATCATCGACTTCGAAGACACGATGGTCATGGACATCGACGCGGCGCTGTATCCGCGCCGCCCGATCGAGCGCCTCGGGGTCGCCCCCGGCACGAGCATGTTCGCCGTGGGCAAGAACGACCTGCACATCGGCGATGACTGGCGGCCGGAGATCCACGATTCCGACGGGCTGCAGCTCTGCACCGGCAGCGGCGAGTGGATCTGGCGGCCGCTGGTCAATCCGCGCGGCGGCGTGCGCGTCAACAGCTACATGGACGATGGTCCGCGCGGCTTCGGACTGATGCAGCGCGAGCGACAGTTCGCCCAGTACCAGGACGACGGCGCCTTCTACGACAAGCGACCCTCCTGCTGGATCGAGCCGAAGGCCAACTGGCACAAGGGCGCGGTGATGCTGGTCGAGATTCCGACCGCCGATGAGACCATGGACAACATCGTGGCCTTCTGGACGCCGGCGGACAAACCGCAGGCGGGCCGCGAGTATCTCTACGGCTACCGTCTCTACTGGTGTCGCGACAATCCTCATCCGCCCGAGCTCGCCACCGCACGCGCGACGCGCACCGGGATCGGCGGAATCATCGGCCAGAAGCACAACCACTTCGCCTGGCGCTTCGTGATCGACTTCGGTGGCGGCGAGTTGCCCGGGCTCCCGGAGCACGCACACGTCACGCCGATGATCACTGCCTCGCGCGGCCGCATCGAGGTGACGTCGGCGCGCCACCTGGCACCGGATATGTGGCGAGCGATCTTCGATCTCGCGCTCACCGACGACAGCGTCGAGCCGGTGAATCTGCGCCTGTATCTCGCCCTCGACGGTCAGGCGCTCACCGAGACCTGGACATACCAGTACACGCCGCCGCCGCCGGCGCAGCGCAGGTTCTGATTCTCGCGGTGGCTAGGACGGCGTGACCAGGACCTGGTGTTTGATCAGCATGCGCACGCCGCTCGCCCAGCCTTCCTCGCTGCCGGCGAAGTTTGCCGACTCCTGGTCGATGATCTTCCCCGTGCGCACATCGCGAATGCGAATCAACACGTAGTAATCGGTCGCGGTCGCGCGAATCACGACACCGAGGAGAGATTGCTCGGCACCGAGCTGCTGCGCGATGTCTGCCTCGCAGCCGTCACACCTGCGCAAGGTTTTCTCCGTCGCGGATTTGGCATCGACCTTGCCGACATCGACGAGCGCGTAGCGGCCCGACTGGGTCAGCTCGTTACGGGCCGCGTTGGTCGCCTTGCGCAGCTCCTCGTCGGCATTGGCCGGGGTCTTGCCCTGGTACACCGCCGTGGGACTCGCATCCTCCAGCTCGAACTCGAACACCGCGAGTTTGATCGGCGGCGGCTTGACGGCCTCCTCGGCGCAGGCCCCGCCGTGCGCCACGAGAAGAGTGGCACCGAGCGCTGCGAGGCCAAGCCAGGCTGTCACCGGCAGGGTACGGTTGTAGTTGCGGCCAAGCCGCGGCTTTCTTACGTTTTTCATTCGACGGCGCGTCTCGCTAGGTCATCCCGACGTCCGCCGCAGGTACGCGACGTAGCCGCCGAGAAATTGCCGCAGCTGCTCTTCGATGGTCGCGTCCTTGAGATTCCCCGCCTCATCGAAGACCCCCGCGGCGCGCGGTACCAGCAATCGTCCTCCGAACCACGGCTGCGTGCCGAGGGTGCGCAACACCGGCAGCCACGCCGCCTGACTGAGAGACGTGCCGAATGCTCCGCCCGATGCACCGATGAGGGCGATGCGGCGGCCGCCGAACACGCGCTTGACGTCGGCGGGCGGCCGCGACAGCCAGTCGATCGCGTTCTTGAAGACTCCGGGGAGGCTGTTGTTGTATTCGGGAGTGGCGAGCAGCACGCCGTCGGCGGCGACGATCGCTTCCTTGAGCTGTGACACCGTGGGCGGAATTCCCTGCGCTTCGACATCGCCGTCGTAGAGCGGGATCCCGCGGATGCTGGCGATCTCGAGCGTCGCGTCGGCCGGCATGAGTCGGGCGGCGGCGCGCAGCAGCGCGCTGTTGTAGGAACCGCGCCGCAGACTCCCGGAGATTCCCAGCACTTTCGTCATGAACTCCTCTCCCCGATGCGTCCGGGGAGCCTGCACCGCTGTTCAAAAGCTTGCAACTGCACACTGCCCGTACAGCGCCGTGCTGGTTGCGCGTCGGTTTGGCGGCGCGCGCGAGCTGGCAGCGTCATTTCTTCAGCTTCGCCGCGACGCGGCGATACGCCTCGCGGAAGGCAATGCCGGCAGCGACCGCAAGTCGATTCGCCTCTTCGGCCGCGTGCGTGTCGGGATCGAGACGAATGGCCTCAGGATGGAACTCGAGCGAGGCGAGCGCGGCAGGGAGAATCGCGAGTGTTGCCAGGGCGAGGTCGATGCCGCGGAACAGGGGAGCCTTGAGCAGCTGCAGATCGCGCTGGTATCCCGAGGGGAGCTTCGCACATACGCCTAGCGCCTCGATGAGGCAGCCGAGAGCGGTGACGGAGCGGCCACGGATCAGCTCGAAGACATCCGGGTTGCGCTTCTGCGGCATGATCGAGGAGCCCGTAGTGAACGCCGCGCCCAGTGTCACGAAACCGAACTCGCGCGTCGCGAAGAGCAGCACGTCCGCCGCGAGCCGTCCGCTGTCCTGCAGCAGCAGCGTGATCTCGAACAGCAGCTGCGCTTCGGCCTTGCCGCGCGAGAGCTGCACCGCCGTCACCGGCTGTTGCACGCTGGCGAAGCCAAGGCTCGCGCGAGTAGCCTCGCGATCGATGTCGAGACCCGGGGTGCCGTAGCCTGCGGCCGATCCCAGCGGATTCTTGTCGATGCGGCGCATCACCGTCGCGAGTCCGTCGGCATCGTCGCGAATCTCGGCGGCGAAGCCCGCAGCCCACAGCGGCACCGAGCTCGGCATCGCCTGCTGCATGTGCGTATAGCCGGGAAGCGTAGTGCGCGGTTCGCGTTGCGCGAGCGCCTCGAGCGCCTCGGCAACAGCGCGCGCGCCACCGCGGAGCTCAGCGACCGCATCGCGCAGATAGAGGCGGATCGCCGCGAGCACCTGATCGTTGCGCGAGCGGCCCAGATGGATACGCTCGCCCGCCGCACCGACGCGCTCGGTGAGTCGCCGCTCGAGCGCGGTCTGCCCGTCCTCGTCGGCGAGCTCGATGTGCCAGGCGCCGGCGGCGTGCTCGGCGGCCAGCGCCGTGAGACCGCCACGGATTGCCTGCAGCTCAGCAGCGCCCAGCAGGCCTTGCCGGGCGAGCATCTCGGCGTGCGCGAGCGAGGCGCGCACGTCGTACGCGATCAGCCGCTCGTCGAGCCGATAATCCTCGCCGGCGGTGTACTCGAGCACGCGCGCATCGAGCGGCGCACCCTTATCCCACAGCCGCGTCACGTCGCGCCCTGCGCTTCGGCAGGAGTGAGCGCGTTGATGTCGGCGACGATCAGCGTCCCGGTGCCCTCGTTGGTGAAGACCTCGCCGAGGATTCCCTCGGGCGACTTGTACGACACCACGTGCACGCGTCGCACCCCGCCGCGCAGCGCCTCTTCGATGGCCCGCGCCTTGGGCAGCATGCCGTCTGCGATGCGGCCTTCCTCGCGCAGGCGCTTCAATCCCTGCAGGTCCGTGTAGGAGATGAGCGAGCCTGGATCGTCGACGCTGCCGAGGATCCCGGGCGCGCCCGTGCAGAGGATGAGCTTCTCGGCGCCGAGCGCTGCGCCGATGGCCGCAGCCACCGTGTCGGCGTTGATGTTGAGGAGCGTTCCGGTCCCGTCTGCCGACAGCGGGCTCACCACCGGCATGAGGCTGTTGTCGAGGAGCTTGCGCAGCACCGCGGGCTCGATCGCATCGATATCGCCAACGAAACCGAAGTCGACGAGCTCGCCGTCCGTCGACAGCCGCACGGGCGGGCGCCGATGAGCGCGTACCAGTCCCGCATCTACACCGCTGATGCCGACCGCCTCGATGTCGAGGTCGCGACAGATGGCGAGCACGCGCGTGTTGATCAGTCCGTTGAGGACCATCGCGGTCACATCGATCGACTTCTCGTCCGTGACGCGTCGCCCCCCCACCATGCGCGTGGGCACGCCGAGCGCCGTGGCGACTTCCGTCAACTGCGGGCCGCCGCCGTGCACCAGCACTACGCGCACGCCGAAGTAATGCAGGATGCCGATCTGCTCGATCAGCACGCGCGTCGCGGCGACATCGGCGAACACCCCGCCGCCGGTCTTCACGACGAAGGTCTTGCCCTTGTACATGCGGATGTACGGAGCGGCGCCGCGGAGTGCGCTGATGGCGAGCGACTGGTCGCTGCGATTCATGATCATGTCGGGTCGGGCCTCATGGCGACTTCAGCAGTTGATGGAGCACGGCCATCTGCGCCGGGAGACGGTTATAGGCCTGGCGCTGCACGACGCTGCGCGAGCTGTCGAGCACCTCGTCGGCGATTGCGGTATTGCGCCGCACCGGCAGACAGTGCATCACCCGGCAGTCGGGTGCAGCGTCGAACCAGTCATTGCGCACGCACCAGCCGCGCAGCGCGCTGCGCAGCCTGGCATCGCCCGTTGCGTCTCCGTAGCAGGCGGTCGCACCCCACTCTTTCGCATAGAGCAGTTGAGCGCCCTCGAGTGCCTCCGCGCGCTCGCTCGTCTCGCGCACCGAGCCGCCCGCAGTCGCAGCCGCACGCCGCGCGCGCTCCATGACCGCCTCGGGAAGCTCGAAACCCTCCGGCCGCAGCACGACGACCTCCATGCCGCGCAGCGCTGCCATGTGCAGGGCCGCCGCAGGGACTGCGAGCGGCAGCGCGCGCGGATGCCACACCCAGGACAGCACGAAGCGGCCGGCGCGCGGCACCGCGAGGTCATCGAGCGTCTTCCAGTCGGCAAGCGCCTGGCAGGGATGGTTGATGGCCGACTCGAGATTGATGAGCGGCTTGTCGATGAGCGCCGCCATGGCGTTGAAGTGCGCATCGGCGAGGTCGGCGGCGAGATCGCGACCTTCCGCAAAGGCGCGGATCCCGAGCGCATCGCAGTAGCCGGCCAGCACCGGCAGTCCCTCGCGAACGTGCTCGGCGGCGCCGCCGTCCATCACGACACCGAGCCGGCTCTCGAGCTGCCAGCTCCCCTGTCCGGGATGAATGACGAGCGAGCTGCCGCCGAGCCGCGCCATCGCGGCCTGGCAGGAGGCGAGCGTGCGCAGCGATGGGTTGAAGAACAGCAGCCCGAGGATCTTGCCGGTGAGCGCGTGCGGCTCTCCTTGCCGCTCGAGACGCCGCGCGAGCTCGAGGAGCGAGAGCACCTCCTCGCGGGAGAAATCGGCGAGATCCAGGAAGCGCTTCATGCCGGCAGATCGCGCAACGCATCGCGCAGCATGTCGACATGCTGCTCCTCGAGGATGAAGGGCGGCAGCAGGCGCAGCACCTGCGGATCGCTCGAAGTGCCGGTGAGGATGCCGCATTCGAGGAGCTCGGCCTGGATCTCTTTCGCCGGCCGCGTCGTGCGCAGCCCGATGAGGAGCCCCGCGCCCTGGTGCCCGGTCACGGGACCGAGCACGCAGGTGCTGCGAATGTAGGCGCCGATGCGCTTCACGCGCTCGAGAAGTTTCTGCTCCTTGATGGCGGCGAGGACCGCGTTGATCGCCGCGCACGCCATCGGCCCTCCGCCGAACGTGGTGCCGAGCGATTCCTGCTTGAGCGAGGCGGCGACCAGCGGAGACATCAGCAGCGCCGCGCACGGGAAGCCGTTGCCGAGCGCCTTGGCGGTCGTGAGCATATCGGGCCGCACGCCGTAGAGGTTGGCCGCGAAAGGCTCCCCGGTGCGCCCGACCCCGGACTGCACCTCGTCGAAGATCAGGAGTGCTCCGACCTCGTCGCAGCGCACGCGCAGCGCACCGAGGAAGGCGGCGCCCAGGTCGACCGCCCCGGCGACGCCCTGTACCGGCTCGACGATCACCGCCGCGGTGTCGCGCGTGACCTGCGCGGCGATCGCGGCGACCTCGCGTCGCGGGATGAAGCTCACCTCGAAGGGGGTGCGCGGAAAGCCGTACCAGCGCGATTGTGCGCCCCAGGTGACCGCGCCCGCCGCCGCGGTGCGGCCGTGGAAGCCGCCTTCCACGGCGACCACGTGCGATCGCGCCGTCGTCCGCAGTGCAATCTTCAGCGCGTTCTCGTTTGCTTCGGCCCCGCTGTTGACGAAGAAGGCGCTGGCAAAGGGCAATCGCGAGAAGCGCACCAGGCGTCGCGCGGCGCGCTCGCGCACCTGCATGACGACGGCGTTGCTCTGGAACTGGCAGCTCTGCGCCTGCCGCGCGAGCGCCGCCATCCAGCCCTCGTGCGCATAGCCGAGCGCCGCCACGGCATGGCCGCCGTAGAGATCGAGCACTCGCTCGCCGCGGCTGTTGGTGAGCCACACTCCCGAGGCCGAGGCGACTTCTATCGGGTACTGCGCGAAGACCGGCGCGAGGAAATCGTGCGTGGCTTGCGCCGCGGTGATCGCCAGCTTTTTCTTCGGCATTCAGCTCATCCCCGGATGCATCGCGCTCAGGTCCATCCGGGCGCGGGTGCCGTGAGGCCGTCCGTCTCGGGCAGGCCGAACAGCCGGTTCATCCACTGCACCGCGCCGCCGGCTGCCCCCTTGGTGAGATTGTCGATCACGCACATGACGGCGACGCTCCCTCCGCGCACCACTCCCGCGAGATGAGCGTAGTTGCTGCCGACTACGTTCTTGACCCGCGGCGCTTCGGAGGTCACGCGCACGAAAGGCGAGCCTGCATAGAAGTCGGCGAGCACCGCGTTGAGCTTCTGCGTATCGAGCGCACGAGCGAGCGCCGCCTGCAGTGTCACATGAATGCCGCGTGCGAAGGGACCCGAGTGCGGGACGAAGGCAACCTGCGCTTCGACGCCGGTGGTGGCCCGCAGACACGCGACGACCTCGGGAACGTGGCGGTGGGCGAGCACGTTGTAGCTGTACAGATCGCCATGGCGCAGCGGGTGGTGTGTGCCCTCGATGGGCTTGCGGCCCGAGCCCGTGCTGCCCGTGACGCCGCTCACGTAGAATTGCGGCGCAGTCGCGCCCGTTGCGAGCAGCGGCGCTGCGGCGAGCAGCATCGCAGTCGCAAAGCAGCCGGGATGCGCGACGTGCGGCGTGGGGAGGCGCTCGAGATGTTCGGGCAGGGCGCAGGTGAATTCGCGCAGACGGCGAGAGGCTCCGTGCGCATGGCCGTACACCGTCTCGTAGGCGGCGGCATCGGCGAAGCGATAGTCAGCGGAGATGTCCACGGCGCGTATCTCGCTTCCGGCCCGGTCCGCAGCCGCGAGCAGCTCGTCCACCAGCGTTGCCGCCGCCCCGTGCGGGGCTGCGCAGAACAGCGCCCATCGCGGCAGCTTCCCCAGACCCTCGATGATCTGCTCCTTGGAGTTGAAGCGGCCGTAGATGCCGGCGAGGTGCGGAAAAGATTTCTCGATGAGCTCGCCGGGCTGACTGTCGGACACGGCCCCGGCCACCCTGAAACGCGGATGCGCGGCGAGCAGGCGCAGCAGCTCGCCGGCGACGTAGCCGCTGCCGCCTAACACCAGGGCGGGAATCGCCGGCTCCGCAGTCACCGCAGCCACCGCGCTCATTATGCAACCCGTGGGGCGCTGAGCCCGAGGGCCTCGATCACGCGATCGCCGAGCGCCGCGCCGTTGTTGATCGCATTGAACGCCGGCACTCCCATCTGTTCGCAGATGATCGCGACACCGACCTGATTGTCGGTCGCGGGGCCGGTGACGGCGCACGGCTCGATCTGGAAGCGCTCGCGCAACAGCTTGACGCCGCCCCAGGCGGCTACCGGATCGTTCGCCGAGAGGATCACGGCGGAGAGTGCGGCGCGGATGTCCGGACATTCGAGGATCGCGTCCACGCCGTAAGCGCCGAGAATGCCGTCACCGAGCTCGAATACGAGCACGTCGGGCTTACCGGCAGCGAGCTCGCTCAGCATGCTGCGGGTGAGCGCCGGACCGTTGTCGCGCGTCGTCGTGACCACGCCGAGGTCGGTGAAGATCGCGCAGCGGCGCGCGCCGGCATCCTCCATGGCGAGGATGTCCCTGCGCAGCGAGACGCCGGTGGCCTTGAAAGCGTCCACCGTGAGTCCGCGATGGCGCATGCGTGCTATCACGGCACAGGCAGCGGCGGTCTTGCCCGCCTCCATGCAGGTGCCGGCGAGCGCCACCACGGGCACGCCGCGCACCTCGAGGGGGGCCTGTGCATCGAGCGGGCGGTCACCCACGCGGGCGGGCACGCCGATGCGCTCGCCGAGGTAGGGAAAGTTGAGCGCCACTCCGAGCACGCGGCAGTCGAAGGGCTTGCCTTTCTCCGGGTTGATGGAGTCGCACAGACCGAGCACGCCGCCGATGTTGAGCATCTGGATCACATCGCCGGGCTTGAGCGACTCGGGCACGTGGCCCGAATAGCCGAAGAGCGCCCGCCGGTGCCCGAGTGCGCCGGCGACGATGTCGCCCTTGCCGAGCTTCGCCATGCGGCCGCTGACGAGCTCGAGCGTGTTGTAGGTCGATTTGTTGTCGAGCACCTCGACGACCACCACTACGCCTTCCTCGGCGGGGATGTCGGCCGAGATGCGCACCTCGTGCGAGAGGCCGCACGCCTGCGTCACCGAGGCGAGCTTGTCGACCACCACGCTGCGCATGCTGCTGACCACGCTACTCGCCCCCTGCGGCGCCAGGCGTGCGCTCACCGCCGGGCGTGCGCTCACCGGCCCGACGGTAGAAGACACCCGGGAGCGAGACGATGCGCGAGAAGCCGAGCGCATCCGACGCCGACCATTCGCCGGCAGCCTCGCCGTACACGCCCTTGGAGGCGGCCATCAGCGAGTGCGGCGACTCGACACCCTCGATGAAGACCGCGCCCGTCTGCAGCAGCAGGTGGACGCGCCCCGTTACTCGCTGCTGCGACGACAGAAGCAGTGCCTCAATGTCGCGGCACACCGGGTCGAGGAGCTGGCCCTCGTGCACCAGGTCGCCATAGGGCTGCGCAAGCGTTTCCTTGATGCGTTGCTGCCGCGCCGTGAGGGTGAGCTTCTCGAGCTCGCGGTGCGCCGTGAGCAGGACTTCGGCCGCCGGTGCCTCGAAGGCCACACGTCCCTTGGTGCCGATGATGGTGTCGCCGAGGTGAATGCCGCGGCCGATGCCGAAGGGCGCAGCGAGCGCCTCCAGCGCCTCGATGATTGCCACCGGCGAGCGCGTCTCGCCATCGAGCGCGACCGGCCGCCCGGCGCGGAACTCGAGATCGTGCCGCTCACTCGGGCGGGCGCTCGCGAACGCGTTACGCGTCAGGATCCAGGCCTCCTCGGGAATGCTGCCCGCCGAGGTCAGCGTCTCCTTGCCGCCGATGGTGACGCCCCACAGCCCGCGGTTCACCGAGTAGCGGGCGCCGGTCGGCGGCAACGGCAGACCGCGCTCGCGGAGGTATTCGAGCTCGTGCTCGCGCCGGAACGCGCGGTCGCGCACCGGAGCCAGCACCTTCAGATCCGGCGCGAGTGTGCGCAGTGCGACCTCGAAGCGCACCTGGTCGTTGCCGGCCGCAGTGCAACCATGGGCCACCGTGTCGGAACCGAGCTCGCGTGCGAGGCGGGCGATGGTCTGCGCCTGCATGACGCGCTCGGCGCCGACGCACAGCGGGTAGAGTCCGCCGCGCCGCACGTTTCCCATGATGAGAAAGCGCAGCACCTGCTCGAAGTAGTCGGCGCGCGCATCCACCTGATGGTGGGCAATGGCGCCGAGGGCATGCGAGCGCTCGGCGAGGGTGCGCGCGGCTGCCGCATCGATACCGCCGGTATCCACGGTCACGGTAATCAGCGGCCGACGCTCGGTTTGAGCGAGCCAGGGCACGAGGAAGGACGTGTCGAGGCCGCCTGAGTAGGCGAGCACGATGGGGACGGCAGTCCCCGCGTCGATGGGCGTCGTCATATTCAGATGCGAAACAGGGTGCGCAGCCGCGCGACCAGCGCTTCCTGCGCGCGCGCGGTGGCGGTAGCTATGAAGATGGTGTCATCGCCGGAGATCGTGCCGGCCACCTCCGGCCACTCGGCGCGATCGATGGCGACCGCGACGCTCTGCGCTGCGCCGATGGTGGTGCGCAGCACCGTGATCGAGGGACCCGCGCGCCGCAGCTGCCGCACGAACTGAGCGAGCGTCACGAAGTTACCGTTGGCACGCGAGCGCTCCTCGGACGGCAGCACGTACCGGCCGCTCGCCTTCAGCACCCCGAGATCGCGCAGGTCGCGGCTGATCGATGACTGGGTGACGTCGTGCCCGGCTTTCTTCAGGAGGCGCACCAGCTCCTGTTGCCGACGCACGGGTGCGGCTCGCAGGAGGCGCACGATCGCCCCGCGCCGATCCTGCTGATGCGTGTCGTTCAACATCCGTCACTGCTTACCGGGGGCTTCGCATAAACATGCACAAAGTATGCATTTTAATGCATGTGAGGGTCAAGGGCGGCACTCACTGAGCGGCGCGCGCTCGCGGCCGCGGCGCCGCTCGCGCGATGAGTCAGTATCAGCCGCGATCAGCCAGTGTCAGCGGGGAGCGTCAGGGGGCGGCGCTGCTGATGCCGCTGATGTGCCAGGCCCCGCGGAAGAAGCGGGTCACATAGATCACGTAGATAGTCGCCCCGTTCGGCCGGCTCTCCGGATCGTCGATGAACAGCGCGTAACGGCGGTTCAGGCCGTGCGCTGCCATGCGCACGATGCGGGTCACGGCGGCCGACTGCATGTGCCCGGCGAGGATCGTCCCGCGCAACCGAATCCGCTGGGCATTGGCAACCGCGCCGCCGGCCGTCGAGGACGCGCCGCCGGCGCCGCAGCAGGCGAGCGCGCGGTCGAACTCCGTCGTGGAGCCCACCACCGTGCTCCAGAATGCCATCAGCGACTCGAATGTCGCGGGTGTCACGTCGTAGGTCATGGTGTAGCGCTTCGGCATCGCGGGGTCGTGAGATTGCGGGCAGGCGGCAGTGCCCACGGCCGCCATCGCTACGGCCTCCGTGGTGTCAGGGCGCTGCAGGCGAGCGGTCGTGCCGGCACCGGTTCGGGCCAGCAGATGGGTGGCATAGCGACACACTCCCGCGGCTTCGGTGATCGCGCTCTCACCGCTGTACACCGGCTCGGCGCCGCTCGCGCCACCCTGCGTCGGCGGCGTGCACGCGAGCACGCTCGCATCGCGGGAATGTGCGAGCCAGGCGCCCACCAGCTCCGGGGCGGGACTGCCGCGCGGGTATTGCTGGCACGCGAGCGCGGGGGCCGCCGGCGTCCCCTCTGCGGCCGCGTACCGGGCGAGCAGCAACGCGGTAGTGGCGAGAGCGATGTTCACTACGCTGACCTCCCGAGCCAATGACCGCTGAGCGATCGGAGCGCCTTACCGCGTGCCGCTAGCGGTCGATCGAGTAAACCAGGTCCGCGCCGCGCGCAGTGCCCAGCTCGGTGCGTACCGTCCAGTGGTCACCGAGCGTATAGCGCATCTTGAAGACGTTCAGCTGCTCGGTGAGGCTCACACCGTAGCTTACATAGAGACGCGGCGAGAGGTAGTGGCCGAGGACCAGCGAGGTTTCGTTGGCAATCGGGTCGGTCTCGACGCTGACGTCGGGGAGCCCGACACGCGTGCCGAGCTCGGCGGCCAGCAGCGCGGCGCCCTGTCCGAGGGCGGCGTTGCTGGCGCTCTGCGTCGATTGCAGCGAGCCGCCGGCGAGAATCAGCGAGACGACCTGCGCCTGAGGCAGCGGCGGGTCGGAGAAGAACGACAGGCGCGGCTGTGTCAGCGTGCCGCGCACTTTGACGCCCGCGGTCACGTCCGGGAACTGCTTCTGGGCGACCACGTCGATTCCGGGATCGTCGATGGCGCCCCCGGTGAAGATCAGCCGCCCGCGTTGTACGTCGAGCTTGCGGGCATAGGCGGTATAAGTGCCGTTGGTCACTGCGAGCTCGCCGGTACCGCGCGTGATGGCTTCGTAGCCGCTGCGCACCGTGACACTGCCGGTGAGCCGTGCGGCGAGCCCCATGGCATCGAGGCTCACCTTCTCGCCGAGAGCGAGCGTGATGGTGCTCACGACCTCGAAGCGCTTGTTCGGATCGTCAACCTCGCTGCCGACGATCACTTCATCGGGCGAGGCACGCACGGCGTTGGTGATGTCCTTGGGTTGGATCTTCGCGTAGGGCACCGCGACCTTGCCGCTCACTTCGATGCGGCGTCCGTTCACGACGAAGTCGAGATCCGGCGAGGCATCGATCTGCGCCTCGGGCACGTCGGCCACGCGCAGGTTGCTGCCCTGGAGGTGGAACTTGCCGTACGGCAGCAGATTGCGCCACTCGAGATGACCCTGCGCCGCCACTTCACCTGCGCCCGCACGGGCCGCGCCTTTGAAGTCGAGACCCCCGTCGCCGAGGCGTGCATCGAGTCCGATGTGCCGCAATCCGAGGTTCACCTGGTAGACGTCGAGCTCACCGTTGTCGACCTTCAGCGAGCCCGCGAAACGCGGCGCCCCGACCGTTCCGCTGAGTTGGAGGTCGGCGGCGAGTGCTCCGGCGGCGCGGTCGATATCGGGGAAGTACAGCGACACGAGGCCCAGATCCGTTGTCCGGGCGTGCAGCTCGCCGACGACCGGCATGTTCTGCCATTCCGCATAGGCCCCGTGCTCGCCGGCGCGGTGGACCTCGAGCTTGCCCTGGATACTGCCGGCTTCGGCGTCACCCAGCGCGAGTTGCGCGCTGACGAGCGTGGGCGATGCCGTCGCAGTGATGGTTCCCGAGCCGATGCGAGTGTGCTCGATTCGACGGCTGGCCAGGCGATGGTCGACCTCGGCGTTGGTGAGCCGCGCCTGTAGCGTCCCCTGCGCGGGGGCGGCACCGCCACCCGAGAGTCGCATCAGCGCGCTCACTGTGCCGACGTACTCCACCGCTGGTGTCATGCCGGCCGTGAGGGTGCTCAACGGCAACTCCTGACTCATTACGGTCGTCGACCATGCCGCCGGCGTCCACTCGCCGTCGGCGCACATGCTGCCCGGCGTGCCGAGCAGGCACATCCACTCGAGCTTGAGGTGATCGGCCGCGACCGTGAGGTTCACGGGCCGCTGGAGCGCGAGCCGCAGCTGCTCGGTACCGCTCACGGCCAGCTCGTTGAGCTGTCCCCGAAAGAGGCCATGCTCGTACGTTCCGTTCGCCCGCGCCCCCGCGACGAGGCCCGGCGCGGTGAGCGCCAGCTGCGCGCGATAGGCGGTGGGGGGACCGTCGAGGGCAAACACCAACGTCTCGAGCGTGCGCCCCCGATAATTCAGCTTGCGCAGCCGCGCGTCGATCTTCGACTCAGCCTGCGTGGCCTGCGGATTGAAATTGACCTCCGCATCCAGGGCCTCGAGCTTCACGCCCTGATACTCGAAGTCACCGCCGTGGGCGGTGGCGACGATCTGCGGATCGGTGAGCGGGCCGTGCACGGTGCCCGAGGCCTTGAGCTCGCCGCGAGCGCCGGCTGCGAGCACGCTCAGGTCCAAGGTGGCAACCTCGAAGCGCAGGTCGAGCCGGTCATCGACTCGGCCATCGAGCGCGAAGCTCGTCGTGCCGAGCCCAATGCGCACGTTGCTGAAGCCGAAGGTGCGCCCCGTGCGGCTGATGGTTCCCGACCCGCGCGCCGCGACGCCGCGCAGCTTACCGCTGAGGTTGGCGAAAGAGCCGGCCATGTCGCCACGCGCATCGAACCCCCGGCCCGAAGCACTGAACGCGAAGCTGATGCTGCCGGGCAAGTCGGGACGCAGGACGGCCGGGTTCACGCCTGCGGCGCGCCCGCTGACCGACCAGGTTTGGCTCGGCGACCATGCGATGCGCCCCGCGAGGCTGGCGCGACCGCCGAAGATATCGACCTGCGCCGCATCGAAGGCGAAGCTGTCGCGTCCGAGTGAGCCAT
>Ga0307476_10000203_pt1 | contig 57590 bp, 46 predicted proteins | sample atmos_gasesECM2C_2_FD_203314 | JGI IMG/M metagenome (GOLD analysis project Ga0307476, IMG submission 203314) | Hardwood forest soil microbial communities from Morgan-Monroe State Forest, Indiana, United States - atmos_gasesECM2C_05 | ecosystem: Environmental > Terrestrial > Soil > Temperate... | reverse complement strand
AAGTTGCCGGAGCGGACCACTACGCAGGTTCGGACGGCGGATAATCCGGAGCTGTTGCGGGCGCTGAAGGCGAGCCTGCTGGATCTCGAGTTGAAGAAGACACAGTTGCTGACGAAGTTTGAGCCTAACCATCGGTTGGTGCGAGAGGTTGAACAGGAGATCATCCAAGCCAAGGATGCGATCGCAAAGGAGAAGTCCAGTCCGGTGAGCGACGAAACTACTGATCGCGATGCGAATTACGAATGGGCTAAGGCAGAGCTGCAGAAGGCACAGGTTGAGATGAAGGGACTGGAGGCACGAGAGGCAACGACGAGCGCCCACTTGGCGGGATATCGCAGCCTGGCGCGTGAGCTGGGTGAGGATGCGATTGTGCAGGATGATCTGACGAGCAACGAGAAGGCGGCGCAGGAGAACTACCTGCTCTACGTGAAGAAACGCGAGGAAGCACGCATGGGCGATGCGCTGGACGAGGGCGGAATTGTCAACGTAGCGATTGCCGAGCAGCCGGTGGTGCCGGCACTGCCGGTGTGGCCGGCCGGAGTGGTGGTGCTGGTGGGTTTTGTGGCCGCGCTGAGCTCCGGTGCTGGGGCTGCGTTCGCGGCGGATTATCTGGACCCAGCGCTGCGCACGCCAGAAGAAGTTTTCAGGTGCCTGGAAATCCCGGTATTGGCTTCGATCCCGGAGGAAATAGAGCAACGGTTATCTGCCTAGGAGATGAAATGAGTGCGAACGCGGACGTGCTGCGAAGTTCCGAACTGATGGGGTCACGGGTGCGAGAGGCGCCAATACAGCAGGTTGAGGTTTTATGCGCGACGAGCGATTGGAATCGGGAAGACTTTGCGCGGGATCAGATTCGGGGCCTGGTGCAGCGTGTGTTTTTTGCCAGCGGGGGTCGACCTGCGACCCAGGTCGTGTTCAGCGCGGCGGAGCCACACACAGATGTTGGTAGCATCTGCGACCAAGTGGGATGGGCACTGGCGCTGGAGACAAGCGCTCATATTGCAGTGGTGGGCCGAGCTTCTTGCCCAATGACTGCGGGGGTAGACGAGACGGTGCGGGATTATCCCCTGTGCTCGGGGAACGCTCCTATCAAGTCCTCGCCAATCAAATCATGGTCTACCCAGACGGCGGTAAACTTGTGGCGCGTGCCGGGGTTCGCGAGGCGCGAATGCGGCGAGGAATCAAGAACAGGACGCTATTGGGCTTCCTGGCTGGCGGAGTTGCGGAAAGAGTTTGAGTATGCCGTAATTCACGGGCCTGTGGCTGGGATATCGAGTGAGGCTGCGTTGCTGGGACAACTCACGGACGGAATCATTCTGGTGGTCGGGGCTCACAGCACACGAAGAGCGACCGCCCGCAAGATCAAGGAAACGCTGGAGGGGGCGCAGTCTCGGCTGCTGGGAACGGTGTTGAGCGAGAGAAGGTTTCCGGTCCCGGAGCGGATTTATCGGCGGCTGTAGAGCTTGCATTACTGGAAAAGATTGTTCTGACGAGTAACGATTGGCTGCCGCAAGTGCTGCGGCGTGGTAAGAGCTGAAAACGCTGTGCAAATGAAAACGAGAAATGGCTGTGGGATTCAATGAGCGGTAGCTATGGAGTCCCGGCGGCGGGGGCTGTCTGGACACAGCCGCAGCCGCAGCCGGTGGTGGTGGCCACACCGTCACAGTGGTTCGCGGTACAGACCCGGTACCGGTTCGAGAAAAGGGTGGTGGCACAGCTCAACCACAAAAGCTGCGAAGTCTACCTGCCATTGCTGACCGAAAATCACACGTGGAGCGACCGGGCGAAGGTGGTAACGATTCCTCTGTTCCCCGGATATGCATTTGTGCACATCGATCAGTCTATTGATGCGCGGCGGGTGGTATTGCACACTGCGGGACTGATTGGGTTCGTGAGCTTTGGAGGGATCGTGGTGGCGGTGCCGACAAAGCAAATCGAGGATCTGCAATTGCTGCTGCAAGAGAAAGGGTTGTTCTCTCTGCACGCGTTCGTGCACACGGGACAGCGGGTGCGGATCCGTGGCGGATGCCTGAAGGGATTGGAAGGCGTGCTGGTGAAGCACGAAGAAGGAAAGCTGGTGATCTCGATTGAATCAATCCAGCGCTCGCTGGCGATTGAGATCAAGGGGTACGAGTTGGAATTGGTCTGAAGTGTCTTCTCCTTTTTTAAATCCAGGCCAGGGAAAACCTCACGGAACCGAGTGGGCTGCGCGGTTAATTCCAGGAGCAGCCTCGGTTGGCGTTCGGAGAAAACCACAGCGCGAAGCAGGTGGGTGTGCGGGATTTTCGGCTCCGGATGCGGCTCGATTGGCGGAGGCTAGCCGAAAAAATGCCGGGGGCGTTGTGGAGCTGCGGTTGCCGGGACCTCCGCAGAGTGGATGCGCTGGAAAATGGATGCGGTCTGCGCTGGTCTGGATTGCAGGCATGTTGCACTCCGGCGGATTGCTTGCCTTACGGTGGGCGCAGCGGGAAGGCAAACGGCCCGGCACGCCGACCCGGGGCGGGATGCGGAATGTCCTGATCGTTGGAGCGGGGGGACTGGGACAGCGATTGGCGAGTTACTTGGAAAAACATCCCGAGATGGGCCGGTCGGTTTGCGGTTTTCTGGATGACCGGAAGCCGGCTGGAAAAGGCGTGATGGGACGGACGAGTGACTTGGCGGAACTGGCGCGCACGGCGTTTGTGGATGAGGTGATTCTGGCCGCGCCGCATGATCGGGACTTGGCGCTGCGGGTGCTGCGCGCGGCTCGGCAATTGCGGCTGGATGTGAAGATTGCGCCGGATCTGTTTGGGTGCGAGCCGATGCGGGAAACGGAACGGATTGGGGACATGCCTCTTATTTCCCTGCACGAAGAACGCTTGCCGGTGGTGGGACTGTTTCTGAAGCGGGTGCTGGATATGGCGGGAGCGGGAGTGGCGCTGATGCTGCTGGCTCCGGCGTTGGCGGTGATCGCGATTCTCGTCCGGCTGGATTCGCCGGGGCCGGTGCTTTATGCGGCGCTGCGCGCGGGACGCAAGGGCAGAGCGTTTCGCTGCTACAAGTTTCGCACGATGGTGAGAGATGCAGATGGACTAAAGGAGAAGCTGCGGGCGCGGAATCAGAAGCAGGGACCGTTCTTCAAAATCACAGACGATCCGCGAATCACGCGGGTGGGACGAGTGCTGCGACGCTACAGTCTGGATGAGCTTCCGCAGTTGTGGAACGTGCTGCGAGGGGAGATGAGCCTGGTGGGGCCGCGGCCGCACCCTCTGGATGATTTTTCAGAGTATGCAATCGAGCACTTGCCGCGGCTGGATGTGGTTCCGGGGATGACGGGGCTTTGGCAGGTGACGGCGCGACGGAATCCATCGTTTCAAGCGGGGATGAAACTGGATATTGAGTACATCCTTGGGTGGAGTTTGGGGATGGATTTCAGGATTTTGCTGAAGACGGCGGCAGTGGTGCTGCGGGGGAGTGGGGAGTGACGGCACCCGTGTCAATGAGGATCGGGCAGCAGTGTTCGTGGGCCGGAGAAGTGGCGTGGGGCGGGATGCGGGTGGGGCTGCGTCCGCTGCAGGCGATGATAACGGCGCCGGCTGGGCTGTTTCTGGCGGCGCTGACGGCGATGCTGTTGCGGCCTCCGGATGTGCCTTTTTATGAGATCGATCGGGTCGCGTTTTTGTTGCTGGTGGTTGGGGTGACGGTGCGGGCGGTCGTAATGCGGCAGCGGTTGCTGGTGGTGGAGCGGGCGACCTGGCCGATGATCGGGCTGACGCTTTTGGCGGTTGCGAGCGTTATTGGTCAACCGTTCGACAACCGGACCTGGTGTTTGCTGGCGGCGAAGTTTCTTGTGCCGTTCGCGCTGTTTCACCTGGCGGGGCTGGTGTTCCGGGAGGAACGAAGGTTGCGGCAGTTCGAGGGTTTCGCGCTGATCGTGCTGGCTTATTTGTGCTTCACGGCCATCACCTTTCTGGTGGGCGCGAAGTGGTTGATCTTTCCGCGGTTCATTCTGGATGAAAGTTTGGGTTATCACGTGGACCGGGCACGAGGTCCGTTGCTGCAGGCGGTGGCGAATGGGGTTTCTCTGAACATGCTTGCGGTGCTGGCGTTGCATGCATTTTTGCGAAGGAGAATTCGAGGAATCAGAGCGGCGGTGCTGCTGGCGTCCCTGCCGGTTGCGATTCTGGCGACGATGACGCGGGCGGTCTGGCTTTCGTTTGCGGTGAGCGTGGTGGTTTTGATTGTTCGCGCGCACAACCGGAGGCTGCGGCGAATCTGTGTTGCAGTGACGATGGTGGGAACTTTGGGATTGCTGATCACTTTGAGTTTTGACGATCAGCGACGGGCGCTCACGGAGAGGCTGCAGGAATCTGGGCCGCTTGATTTCCGGAAGGCGGTTTACACCGGCGGCTGGCAGATGTTCCTGGAAAAGCCGATCACCGGCTGGGGCGTGAACCAGATGCCGGCGGAACTGGCGCGGCATGTCAGCGGGTACAAGGAGAAGGAGCTTTATCCGCACAATACTTATCTGGAAATTCTGGTCGAGCACGGTCTCTTTGGCTTAGCGCTCTATGGGTGGCTGATGTGGGAGATTTTGCGGTTGGGGCGCGGACTGGTTCCGCGGGCTGAGCGCGACGGGTTTCTGAATCAGCAGTTTCATGGCATGTGGCCGGTGCTGCTTGGCATCTACTGGGTGAATGCTGCACTGGTTGTGATGAATTATCAGTTCGTGAACGGGCTTCTGTTTGCGATGGCGGGAATGCTGGCGGCGCAGCGGAGACGGGCTAGTTGCGAATTTGAACCTATCCGTAGTCAGTCTGCCCGTAGAACTCTTGTATCTGCTGCGTAAGTCTTGTTCTATCTAGATCTCCAAGTCTTAATTCTGCGATTTCTTATTCTGCGACTCCTGATTCTGTGTTGACGGTGGCTTATCTCGCAAATCAATTTCCTGTGGCTGTGGAGCCCTATGTGGGCGAAGAGATCCAGGAGTTGCGGCGGCGGGGTGTTCAGGTGATTGCGGGCAGTGTGCGCCGGCCGGATGTGAAACCGAGCGGAACGTCCAGTGAAGCTTTGGAGCCGAAGATCCTCTGCCTGCAACCGGTTCGAGTGCTGATTCTGCTGCGCGCGCTCGGTCTTGTAATTCGGCGGTGGGGGAAAATTGCCGACCTGGTGGCTCGTGTGCTCTTACGGGGGAAGGAATCGCCGAAACGCCGACTGAAAGCGCTGTTGCACACCTGGCTGGGAGCGTATTACGCCGTGCTGCTCGAGGGACGCGGAGTGAAGCACGTGCACGTGCATCACGGCTATTTCGGGTCGTGGATCGGGATGGTGGCGGCGCGGCTGCTGGGAGTGAGTTTCAGTGTGACGCTGCACGGGTCAGACCTGCTTCTGAAACGGGCCTATCTCGATACGAAGCTGAAGAACTGCCGGTTCTGCGTGACTATTTCCGAGTACAACCGCCGCTACATTCTGGAACATTTTCCGGCGATTGAGGCTAGCAAGATCATGGTCTCGCGGCTGGGCGTGGACGCGCCGGAACGCGCGGAAGTGTGCCGGGTTGCTCGCGGTACGCGCCGCACCTTCACCTTGCTAGCTGTGGGAAGGCTGCACGCAGTGAAAGATCACGCATTTCTGGTTCGCGGGTGTGCCCGGCTGCGGGATTGCGGGGTCGACTTTGAATGTTTGATTGCAGGAGAAGGACCGGAGCGGCAACGTCTGGAGTTTCTGATCCGAAAAAACCGGTTGCAAGACCAGATCACGCTGCTTGGCCACATGGCCCGTCCGCAGATGGACGCACTTTACGGGCGCGCCGATGTGGTTGTTCTCACCAGCCGCAGCGAGGGAATTCCGCTGGTGCTGATGGAAGCGATGATGCGGGGAAAAATCGTGCTCGCGCCGGCGATTACCGGAATCCCGGAAATCATCATTCCTGGGAAAACAGGTTTTCTCTACGCGCCTGGAGCGCTGCAGGATTTCGTGGCAAAGATTCTTTTCCTGGAAAAATCAATGTGCCGTGAGGATCGCAACGCGGTGAGCCGGCTGGACTGGATCCGGCACGCGGCGCAGGTGCAAGTGTTTCACAACTTCAACCGCACGAAGAATCTGAGTCACTTTGGTGACCGGTTTCTACAACTGACAGCAATTCCAGATCTCGTAATTCAGGATTGGAGCCCCCCTCATGAGGATCTTATTTTGCAACAAATATAACTACGCATTCAGCGGGACCGAGGTCTACCTGTTCGAAGCCATGGAGCTGATGCGCTCGAAGGGGCACGAGGTGGCATTGTTTTCGATGGCCGATCCTCGAGGGAGTCCGACTGCCTACGATCGCCATTTCGTGCCGCATATCGATTTCAAGGAGCGGACGGGATGGTTTCGCAAGGTTAGACTGGCGGGACGGGCGATTTACTCGCTGGAGGCGCGGCGACGGATTCGGGCGATGATCGCGGAATTCCGGCCGGATGTGGCCCATGTGCGGAACATCTATCACCATCTTTCGCCGTCGATCTTGTGGGAGTTGAAGGCGCAGAAGGTTCCGGTGGTTTATCACCTGAACGATTTCAAGGTGTTGTGCGCGAGCTACAACCTGGTGTTGCGCGGAGAAGCCTGCGAGGCCTGCAAGGGTGGGGAATTCTGGCACGCCGTGAAGGAGAAATGCTATCCGGGATGGGGCGCTCGGATGACGCTGGTGGCGGAGGCTTATTTCCACAAATGGCTGGGCACGTACCGTAAATGCGTGGACTGCTTTCTTGCGCCGAGCCAATTTGTGCGGGACAAGTTTGTCGAGCATGGGTGGGATCCGGCTAGCTTCGAAGTGCTTCCTCACTTCCAGCCGGTCAAGGCTGTGGTGGAGCGGAGAGCGGAGAACGCTCCGCTGCTTTATTTCGGGAGGTTGTCGGCGGAAAAAGGTGTGGACGACTTACTGAAGGCCATGCAGCGGCTGCCGAATCTTCGTCTGATCGTTGCGGGGGATGGACCAGAGCGAGGCAGGCTGGAACGGCTGGCTGTGGAACTGGGATTGGCCAACGTCGAGTTCGCGGGCCACTTGCGGGGAGCGGAGTTGGAGCGTGCGATTGCTGGTTCACGCTTTACTGTGCTGCCGTCCCATGCATATGAAACTTTGGGCAAGACGATTCTGGAGTCTTACGCGGAGGCGCGGGCCGTGGTGGCCACGGACCTGGGATCGCGGCGGGAGCTAGTGCAGGCCGGCAAGACCGGACTCTTGTATAGGGTGGGCGATGTGGAACAGCTGGCGTCCGCGATACGGTTTCTCAGCTCACAGCCGGAACTGGCAGACAAAATGGGGCGGGCAGGACGGGAGCAGGTGCGGGACCGGTACAGGCCTGAGGATCATTATGAGGCATTGATTAGTTTGTATGAGCACGTGGTTGATGGAAAGAAACAATCGGCAGGTGCACCGAGGGGCAGGAGGACTCGAAGAATCCTGGTGACCGGAGCGGAACGAGGCGAGATGCCGAGGGGAAATCGAGAGGGCTTTGTCCCGTTGCAGCGCCTTGTCTTGGGCCCGGCCTTGGTCGATCCTGTCGACGTTCCGCCCGCGGAGTTTCAGAAGCGGTTGCTCCGCGTCGCATTTATTGGGGGCCGGGGTCTGGTTTCAAAATACAGCGGCATTGAAACCTATTACGAAGAGATTGGAAGAAGATTGACGGGAATGGGACACGAGGTGACTGCGTATTGCCGGAGCTACTTCACCCCACCTGGGGAACAACAAGCCGGCATACGGGTGGTGCGGCTGCCGACGATTCGGTCGAAGCATCTGGAGACACTGGTGCATACGTTTCTCAGCACGCTCCATGTTCTGATTCAGCCTTGTGATGTGGTGCATTACCACGCGCTGGGGCCGGCGTTGTTTTCATTTATTCCGCGGATGGCGGGGAAGAAAACCATGGTCACGGTGCAGGGGCTCGACTGGCAGCGGAAGAAATGGGGCCGCATCGCTGCGGCGGTCTTGCGGCTGGGGGAGCGGGCGGCGGTGAGTTTGCCGAGCCACACGATGGTGGTTTCACAGGCGCTGCAGAAATATTATCGAGGACGCTACGGAGCGGGGACCTCTTATGTTCCGAACGGAGGTGTGCTGCGCGAGCGGCGGTTGCCGGACAAGATCTTTGATTGGGGCCTGGAACCGGGCAAATATATTTTGTTTCTGGGGAGGTTTTCTCCGGAGAAAGGTTGCCATCTGCTGGTGGAAGCTTATGAAAAGTTGGACACTGACATTAAGCTCGTGATGGCAGGAGCGTCGAGCTACTGCGACGATTATTCGCGCCAATTGCAGTCCCACGCGAGTGAGCGGATCAAGATTCTGGACTGGGTTTCGGGTGAGGCGCTCGATGAGTTGCTGACCAATGCCATGGTGTTCGTCCTGCCTTCTGATCTGGAAGGATTGTCGCTGGCGCTGCTGGATGCGATGGGCGCCGGACTTTGCGTGCTGAGCAGCGACGTGGCGGAGAATCGGGAAGTCGTGGATGATGCTGGATTCACGTTCCGGCGGGGGGATGCGGCGGACTTGGCGGACCGGCTGCGATTTTTGATTGCGAATCCGGCGGTACGGGAAGCTGCGGGACAGGCTGCGAAACGCCGGATTCGCGAACATTATCAGTGGGGTCAGATTGCGGGTGAGATCGAGCGAGTGTACTTCGAGATGATGGGCTGGGAGTTAGGGGAAGCTCCGGCGCGAATGCCGGTTGGGCGCGTGGCCGCGGCTGCGGCGGCGGGGCAGCGGAAGGCGGGATAAGGCATGCAACGTATAGTCTGCGCGAAATGATTTAGCTGGAACAAACCGAGTGCACCAACAGAGGACGGGGTCAATCCCGTCCTTTTTGTTTACAATTGGGTTCATTCGCGGGCTACGGTGTGGCGAGCGGTCACGTCCGGCTGAAATCGAGACCAAGTTCCACGCTATGGAAAATACGATCCTCGTCACAGGCGGAGCGGGTTTTATCGGATCGAACTTCATTCTGAAAGGAATGGAACGGGATTCGGCCGCCGTCGTGAATCTGGACAAGCTCACATACGCGGGCAATCTGCGCAACCTGGAAAGCGTCGCAAACCAGCGGCGGTATGAGTTCGTGCATGGCGATATTGCCGACCGAAGCCTGGTGCGCGGGCTGCTGGAACGCCGCAAGCCGAGGACGATCGTGCATTTTGCCGCCGAAAGCCATGTGGATCGGTCGATCCGGGGGCCGGATGATTTCATCCGCACAAATGTGGATGGGACTTTTGCGCTGCTCGAAGAAGTGCGAGCGTATTGGAGTGGGTTGAGTGAGCGGGAGAAAATCGACTTCCGATTTTTGCATGTCTCCACGGATGAAGTGTATGGATCGCTAGGGCCTGAGGGTGCTGCTTTCTCGGAGACGACTGCGTACGCGCCCAATAGTCCGTACGCCGCATCGAAAGCAGCCTCGGACCATTTTGTTCGGGCCTACCATCACACATACGGGTTGCCAGTGTTGACTACGAATTGCTCGAACAACTACGGGCGATTTCAGTTCCCGGAGAAATTGATACCTCTGGTGATCCTAAATGCGCGTGATGGGAAGCCGCTGCCGGTTTATGGAGACGGGCAGAATGTCCGCGACTGGCTTTATGTGGAGGACCACTGCGCGGCCATTGCGGAAGTTCTCGATCGAGGACGAGTGGGGCAGACGTACAACATTGGCGGCTGGAATGAGAAGCGGAACCTCGAGATCGTGGAGACGATCTGCGACATCGTGGATGAGATGGCGGGGAGCCGCGGAGAGCCGCGACGCGGGCTGATCACATTTGTGAAGGACCGTCCGGGGCACGACCGGCGTTATGCCATGGACGCGACTAAGATTGAGCGGGAGCTGGGTTGGCGTCCGCTGGAAACATTTGAGAGTGGGATTCGCAAGACGGTGCAGTGGTATCTGGAGAATTCGGAGTGGGTGCGCGATGTGACCAGCGGGGGATACCGGCAGTGGATTGAGACGCACTACTCTTCTTGATATTGAAGCGTGACCTCAGGTCTGTAGAAGATCTGCATATGATGCGAGCTCCGAGTACGAGTTATAAGGGAATTATTCTGGCGGGAGGGTCGGGGACACGATTGTATCCGGTGACTCATGCCATGGGGAAGAGTCTGCTGCCGGTTTACAACAAGCCCATGATTTATTACCCGCTGTGCACGCTGATGCTGGCGGGGATTCGCGACATTCTTCTTATAACGACTCCGGAGGACTTGCTCAAGTTTCAGTCGTTGCTGGGGGATGGGAGTCAGTTTGGAATCCGGCTGCAATACAAGGTGCAGCCCAAGCCGGAGGGAATTGCGCAGGCGTTTCTGGTAGGGGAGGAATTTCTTGGCAACAGTGCTTGCGCTCTGGTGCTGGGCGACAATATTTTTTATGGACACGACCTCGCCAAGGATTTGCGGGAAGCCGCCGCGAAGACGCGGGGCGCGCGGGTGTTTGCTTATCCGGTGCACGATCCGGAGCGGTATGGAGTTGTGGAGTTCGATGGATCGGGGCGGGCTCTCAGTATTGAGGAGAAGCCCAGGCAACCGAAATCGCGCTACGCGGTGACTGGACTTTATTTTTATGATGATCAGGTGGTGAAGGTCGCGAAATCACTGAAGCCCAGCGCGCGGGGCGAATTGGAGATCACTGATGTGAATAAGGTGTACCTGGAGCGCGGGCAGTTGGAAGTAGTGGTGATGGGACGAGGCATGGCTTGGCTGGATACGGGTACGCATGAGTCGCTGATGGATGCGTCGCTCTACATTCAGGCTATCGAGAAGAGGCAAGGGCTGATGGTGGCTTGTCCGGAAGAGATTGCGCTGCGCTCGGGTTACATTACGGCGGAGCAGGTGGAGCGAATTGGCAACTCGATGAAGAACAATAGTTACGGGGCTTATCTCATGCAACTTTTGCGGGAGAGAGTATTTTGATGGATGCGGTTCAGGTAGTTCGTCCAGCGATGGATGCGCTCAAGAAAATCCCGACTTCGCTGCCTGGGGTGTTCGCACTGGAGCCGCGAGTTTTTGGGGACGAACGCGGATTTTTCTTTGAGAGCTATAACCGGCGACTCATGGCGGAAGTTGGGATTGTTGAGGAATTTGTGCAGGACAATCATTCGTGTTCATCGCGAAATGTTTTACGGGGATTGCATTATCAGCTGAAGCATCCTCAGGGGAAACTGGTGCGGGTGGCCGAGGGGGGGATTCTGGATGTTGCGGTGGACATGCGGCGGAGTTCTCCGACTTTTGGGCGGTGGGAAGCGGTGCGGTTGTCGGGCGAGAACAAGCGCACGTTGTGGATTCCGCGAGGTTTTGCGCACGGCTTCCGCGTGCTCTCCGAGAAGGCGCACGTACTGTACAAGGCGACGGATTTCTACTCACCGGAACATGAGCGTACCCTGGCCTGGAATGATCCTGAACTCAAGATCAACTGGGAATTGGACGGCGAACCGATTGTGTCGGCGAAAGACCGGCGCGGCGCCGCGTTCCGCGACGCTGAAAGTTTCGACTAAATCCTGATGCGAGTCACAATTTTTGGCGCTTCTGGCCTATTGGGTAAGGCACTCCTGCGCGAGTGGAGTGGAGATATGGTGACTGGACTCACTTCGCACGCGGCCGACATCCGCGATGCGAAGCGAGTACAGGACGTGGTGCAGGAAACGAATCCGGAGTGGATCGTGTTGGCTGCGGCTTATACGGATGTGGACGGATGCGAAGGCAATCCTGATCTCGCTTTTGCGGTGAATCGCGATGGGGCGGTGAACGTGGCGGTGGCGGCAAAGAAAGTTGGAGCAAGGCTGTTATTTCTGAGCTCCGATTACGTGTTTGACGGCAAGAAGACTACGCCTTATGAGATTGAGGATGCCCGGAATCCGCAGAGCGTGTACGGAAGAACCAAGGCTGAGGCAGAGGTCAGGCTGCTGGAGTTGATGCCGGATTGTTGCATCGCCAGGACTTCGTGGCTGTTTGGAATTGGCGGAAAATGTTTTCCGGATACGATTTTGAAGTTGGCGGCGAGCCGTCCGGCGCTTGATGTGGTGAACGATCAGCGCGGTTGTCCGACATACTCGATCGATCTGACGCGAGCGATTGTTCAATTGTGCCGGAAGGATGCTAGCGGAATTGTGCATGTGACTAACGCGGGCGACTGCACCTGGTTTGAGTTTGCGCAGGACATTATCAGCGGTGCGGGGCTTGCGACCGTTGTGCGTCCGGTGAGCAGCCGGCAGATGGCGCGGCCGGCGCCTCGACCTTCTTACTCGGTATTGTCAGCGACTCGTTTGCGGGCACTCGGAATTGAAATGCCTTCTTGGCATGATGCATTGCGCCGCTATCTCGAAGAGCGTCCGAAACCGATTCGCTAGAACTTTTATTCGCCGCCAAAGATTGCTTCGTTTCCGACGGCCCTGCTAGGATTGCCGAGTCCCGCCTGGAGCGTCGTGAAATTAATCCAGAACTACATTGATGGCCGGTTCGTGTCTGGGAGGCAGGAGTTCCCGGATGTGAATCCCGCGGACGGAAGCGTGATTGCGCAAGTCGCCGAAGCGGGCGAGTCGCAAGTGGACGAGGCTGTGCATTCGGCTCGGCGCGCGTTGCGGGAAGAGTGGGGACGGCTCGGGGTCCGCGAACGGGTCGCACGATTGCAGCGGGTTGCGGACGCGATTGAGAAACGGTTTGATTGCTTCGTTCAGGCCGAAGTCGCGGACACGGGCAAGCCGGTTTCTCTGGCATCGAAGCTTGACGTTCCTCGGGCGGCTGCGAATTTCCGCGTGTTTGCAGAACTGGTGAAAATGGCCGGGCTGGAGTCTTTTCAGACCGAAACTCCTGACGGAACGAACGCTCTGAATTATGCGGTGCGCAAGCCTTTGGGCGTGGTTGGCGTGATCACGCCGTGGAACTTACCGTTGCTGTTGCTCACCTGGAAAGTTGCGCCCGCACTGGCTTGCGGGAACACGGTGGTGGTGAAGCCCTCCGAAGAAACTCCGGCTACTGCTGCGATTCTTGCAGAGGCGATGCAGGACGCAGGGATTCCGAACGGAGTTTATAACGTGGTCCATGGCTTCGGGCCGGGGTCCGCGGGAGAGTTCTTGACCCGACACTCCGATGTGGACGCGGTTACGTTTACCGGTGAATCGAAGACTGGGGCAGCCATCATGAAAGCGGTGGCATCCACGGTGAAGCCTGTCTCGTTTGAGCTGGGCGGAAAGAATGCAGCGATCGTATTCGCAGATTGCAACTTTGATGAAGCCGTGAACGGGTTGGCTGAGGCCGTGTTCCTTAATACCGGGCAGGTGTGTTTGTGCGCTGAGCGGGTTTATGTGGAGCGAAAAGTTTTCAGTGCGTTTGTGGATGCGCTGCAACAGAAGGCGGAGAGTCTGCATGCGGGCTGGCCGACCGACGCGGCAACTGATTTGGGTCCGCTGATTTCGGCGCAACATCGAGACAAAGTTCTTTCTTATTACGATCTGGCTGAGAAAGAAGGAGCGACGGTTATCACGGGCGGAGGAGTTCCGAAATTTGGCGATAATCGCGACCGCGGTTTCTATGTGCAGCCAACCATCTATACTGGACTGCCGGAATCGGCACGGTGCGTGAAGGAGGAAATCTTTGGGCCGGTGTGCCACGTTGCGCCGTTCGATTCGGAAGAACAAGCCGTCGCTATGGCTAATGACGCGAAGTACGGACTTGCGGCGTCGATCTGGACCACGAATCTGAAGCGCGGTCATCGTGTAGCACAGCAGATGAACGTGGGTATCACTTGGGTGAATTGCTGGTTCTTGCGCGATTTGCGAACGCCGTTTGGTGGTGCGGGACTTTCCGGGATCGGCCGCGAAGGCGGGATGCATTCGCTGAATTTCTATTCCGAGCTGAACAATATCTGCATTCGGCTGTGATCTGTGGGATGCACGAAATGACGAAGACGAGCGGGATGGAGAGCAAAGTCGTTGAGGGAAAGGCTGCGCCGCGCGGCAAGTATCCGCACGTGAAGCGGGCTGGAGACTTTCTATTTGTGTCTGGAACCAGCGCGCGCCGTGGGGACAACACGATTGCGGGCGCTGAAGTCGATTCGTTGGGCACAACGCGGCTCGATATTCGCGCGCAAACGCGCGCGGTGATCGAAAATATTCGCGATATTCTTCGCAGTGCAGGGGCACAACTCCAAGATGTCGTGGAGATTTCCACTTACCTCGTGAACATGAACGATTTTGGCGGCTACAACGAGGTGTATGGGGAATTTTTCGGATACGATGGTCCGGCAAGAACGACTGTCGCGGTGCATCAGTTGCCGCATCCGCACTTGCTGATCGAGATCACGGCGAGGGCTTACAAGCCGGCGAAATAGGAGGCGCGATGGCGTCCATCAAGAATCTGAAGGCTTTCAACTTTCAGGGCTGGATTGAAGAGAACAAAGACAAGCTCAAGCCTCCGGTGGGGAACGCGCAGGTGTGGGAAGACGGCGAGATGATGGTGACCGTGGTGGGCGGACCGAACCAGCGGCGCGACTATCACGACGACCCGACCGAGGAATTCTTCTATCAGTTGAAGGGCAATATTTCTCTCCGGCTTATGGAGACGCCGGGCAAGCCGCCGCTCGAAGTGCCGATCAAAGAGGGCGAGATTTTTCTTCTGCCCAAACACATGCGTCATTCGCCGCAGCGGCCGGCTAATACCATCGGTGTCGTGGTTGAAGTGCCGCGTCCTGAGGGCTCTCTGGATGCGTTCGAGTGGTACTGCCCGAACTGCCATCAGTTGATCTATCGCGCGGAAGTTAGGCTGAAAAGTATTGTGAAGGATCTGCCACCTCTGTTTGAGCAATTCTATTCGAACGAGAGCCGGCGCAAATGCAAGCATTGCGGCACGATCCATCCGGGCAAATGAAGCATGCCAGTCATTGACATTCATAATCATTTTTTTCCCAGTTCATGGCCAGACCTGGCGGCGCGCTACGGCACGCCGAACTGGCCTTGGATCAAACACACCGAGCCGGGGCAAGCGGACATTATGGTGGGGGACCGATTCTTCCGTCACATTTATTCGGCGTGCTGGGATCCGGAAGTGCGTTTGCAGGAAATGGATAGGGACGGGGTTGACGTGCAGGTTATGTCGGCCACGCCGGTGCTGTTTGGGTATGGGCGTCCGGTGGAACACGCCCTGGATTGTGCGCGATTGTTCAACGACGCAGCGCTGGAGCTTTGCAGCCGGGGAAAAGGAAGGTTGAAAGCGCTTTGCCAGGTACCTTTGCAAGATACCGATGCGGCTTGCAAGGAACTTAGCCGATGCATGCGCGCCGGGCACCTCGGCGTGCAGATTGGCAACCACGTTCAAGACAAGAATCTGGACGATCCTGGCGTTGTGACTTTTCTGCAGCATTGCGCGGATGAAGGCGCGGCTGTGCTCGTGCATCCCTGGGAAATGTTTGGGCGCGAGCGGATGCCGAAATACATGATGCCGTGGACTGTCGGGATGCCGGCGGAGACGCAGTTGTCGGTGGTTGCAATGATTTTGAGTGGAGCCTTCGATCGACTGCCGAGCACGCTCCGAATTTGTTTCGCGCACGGCGGTGGAAGTTTTGCGTTCCTGCTGGGGCGGCTGGAAAATGCCTGGCATCATCATCCGGTGGCGCGTGGTGAGAGTGAGCATCCACCGAGCTACTATCTCAACCGCTTCTCTGCAGACTCGGCGGTATTCGATCAACGGTCGTTGCAATTTCTGGTGGGGACGATGGGAGCGGATCGGGTGATGCTGGGATCGGACTATCCTTTTCCGCTGGGAGAGGAACGGGTTGGGTCACTCATCCGCCAAAGCAATTTATCGCTGGAGGGTAAGGCTAAGCTTCTGGGCGGGAATGCGGCGCGGTTCCTGGGGATTGAGGACGCGCAGGAGGCTGGGAATCCGAAGCCGGACGCGGCTGCCGGCCCATCTCCGCTCGCGCCCGAGGCGGGAAAGCTTACCTACAGCTCATATCTTAAAGTTTCGGAATTGTTGGATTTGCAAGAGCCGCAATCTGTGCCGCCGCACCACGATGAATTGCTGTTTATTCTTGTGCACCAGACCTATGAATTGTGGTTTAAGGAATTGCTGCATGATCTGGATGCGGTGGTGGCGAATTTACGAAAGGCGGGCGTTGCGCCCCAGTCGCACGATGAAGTCTATGAAGCGGCGCGGTTGCTGCGGCGTTGTACCGAGATCACGCGCGTGCTGGTGGAGCAGTTTACGATTTTGGAAACGATGCTGCCCACGCATTTTCTCGCATTTCGCGGGCTGCTGGAACCTGCGAGCGGATTTCAGTCGGAGCAGTTTCGGGAGATTGAATTTCTGTGCGGCTTGAAAGACGAGAAAATGCTTCGCTACCACCGGCCCACGGCGGAGGCTTACGCAAGTCTGAAGCGCCGGTTGGAAGAGCCTTCGTTGCGCGATGTATTTTTCGGAGCTTTGCAGGCTATGGGGAAACTGCCGTCGGCGAGCGAGGGCGCGACTGAACGGGAGCGATTTGAAGCGCGGGCGCGGGCGGTCCACGAACTCTACAAGGATGAACATCATCATCGCGACTGGATTGATGTGTGCGAACGGTTGACGGAGTTTGACGAACTGGTGGTGAGCTGGCGGTTGCGCCACATTCAGCTGGTCGAGCGAATTATCGGGATCCGCATGGGTACGGGGGGAAGTACGGGAGCGTCTTACCTGAAGCTCACGCTCGACAAGAAATTTTTTCCCGAATTGTGGGAGGCAAGGACTTTGCTGACCGAGTGAAGTGCTTTCCCCCCAGCTTCGGTCGTCGCAACGTTGGTCGGTCGAATTTCTCAGATGAAGGCCACTCCGGACAAAATCACACTGATCGGCGCCGGACTTAATGGTCCGCTCTTGGCGATTCTCCTTGCGCAGAGGGGGTTCGCGGTTGAGATTTTTGAGCGGCGCCCTGATATGCGGCGGGTGCGCATGAGTGCGGGACGGTCGATTAATCTCGCGCTCTCGACCCGCGGCATTCACGCGTTGCAGCAAGCCGGGCTGTGGGAGGGGATGCGGAGCATCATTATCCCGATGAAGGGACGGATGATGCACTCGACTGCTGGGGAACTTACCTTCCAGCCCTATGGGAAGAATGAAACGGAGGTCATCAACTCGATTTCGCGGGCGGAGTTGAACATCGCGCTCATCAACGCGGCGGAGGAACAAGGAGCGACCATTCATTTCAATCAGCGATGCATTGGATATGACTTGAAGACCGGGGCGATACGCGTTCGTAATGAGGAGACGGGCGACGATGCGATTCGCGAGACAGGGGTTGTGATCGGGTGCGATGGTTCGGCATCGTCGATTCGGGCGGAGATGTTTAAGCTGAACCGGTTCAACTTTTCGCAACAATATCTCGACTATGGGTACAAGGAGTTGACGATTCCTGCCGGCTCTGACGGAAAGCATCTGCTGGAGACTCACGCGCTGCACATCTGGCCGCGGGGCAACTACATGCTGATTGCGTTGCCCAACATTGATGGGACGTTTGCGTGCATTTTGTTTCTGCCGTTTGAGGGCGCGGACGGCTTTGCGGGACTGACCATTCATGGAGAGGTGATGCAGTTTTTCGAGTCTCGCTTTCCGGATGCAGTTTCGCTGATGCCACAATTGGCCGATAACTATTTTGCAAATCCGACCGGGGCCATGGTTACGATCAAGTGCTCACCGTGGCACGTGCGAGGAAGAGCATTGCTGCTTGGGGATGCGGTTCATGCCATCGTTCCGTTCTTTGGGCAGGGTATCAATTGCGGATTTGAAGACTGTACTTGTCTGGTCGGGCTGCTTGACCGGCACGGCGCGGACTGGCCGCAAGTTTTCGCAGCGTTTGAGAAAGAGCGCAAAGTGAATACCGATGCGATCGCGGATATGGCGCTTGAGAATTTTACTGAGATGAGAGATCGGGTTGCGGACTCGCGGTTTTTGTTTCGAAAGCAGGTGGAGCTGGCGCTGGAAGCAAAATATCCTCAGCTTTTCGTGCCGAAGTATGCGATGGTGACCTTTCATCGCATTCCCTACTTCGTTGCTCTGACTCGAGGCGCCATTCAGGACCGAATACTGGCGGAACTGTGTGAATCCATTGATCGGGTTGAGGATCTTGACTGGGAAAAAGCGGGCAAACTGATTCGGCGGGATCTCACTCCCCTGGAGCTTCGACCGTGACTGACACCCCATTTTTGCCGGGCGAGGATTTCGCGATTGCGCAGGATGAACGCGATCGGCTGAAGGAATTCCGCGGGCGCTTCTTATTCCCTAAGACAGAGGCTGGTGATTGCGTTTATTTAAGCGGCCACTCGCTCGGACTGCAACCGAAGACCGCGTCGGCATATGTTGAGGAAGAATTGAAAGAGTGGGCGCGGCTTGGCGTAGAGGGTCACTTTCAGGCGAAGAATCCGTGGATGCCTTACCACAGGCTGCTCGCGGAGCAGACGGCAGAATTGGTCGGAGCCGAGCCACACGAAGTCGTGGTGATGAATTCGCTTACCGTAAACCTTCACCTGATGATGGTGTCGTTTTATCGTCCGACGCGGGAGAGACACAAAATTGTTGTGGAGCGCGGAGCGTTTCCATCGGACCAGTATGCGGTGAAGTCGCAGATTCGTTTTCATGGTTTGGATTCTGCGACTTCGCTTATTGAGTTGACTCCGCGAGCGGACGAGGCCTGCCTTCGCGATGAAGACATTGAGGAGTTGATCGAGCGCGAGGGGGATACCATCGCCCTGATTCTACTGGGTGGAGTCAATTACCAGACCGGTCAGGCATTTGACATAGAGGGCATCACGCGATTGGGGCGGGCGCGGGGATGTGTGGTGGGTCTTGATCTGGCGCACGCTGCCGGTAATTTGCCGTTGAAACTTCATGAGTGGGGTCCGGACTTTGCCGCGTGGTGCAGCTATAAATATTTGAATGGTGGCCCGGGATGTGTTGCCGGCTGTTTTGTTCATGAGCGACATGCGCGCGCGTGGGATGTGCCTCGCTTTGCGGGCTGGTGGGGCCATGCCGAGCAGTCGCGGTTCGAGATGGGGCCTGACTTTCAGGCGATGTCAGGCGCGGAGGGATGGCAGTTGAGCAATCCATCGATCGTGAGCCTGGCCGTGCTGCGAGCATCGATGGCCATTTTCCACGACGCTGGGATGGAGCGCTTACGGGCCAAGAGCATCTCGCTGACCGGCTATCTGGAATTCCTGCTGAACCAGCTTCTGCTGAACCAACTTCCGCTGAACCAGCTTCTTCTGAAGCAGAATGTCTCGCAGAAATTCTCCATCATCACGCCGGTTGAGCCGGACCGGCGGGGCGCACAAATCTCGATTCGAATCCATCAGAAGGGGCGGGCGTTGTGCGAACGGCTAGCAAGGGAGGGCGTTGTCGGGGACTGGCGGGAGCCGGATACCTTCCGGGTTGCACCTGTGCCGCTTTACAACTCCTATCGCGATGTTTTCCGTTTTGTCCGGCGATTTGCAGCCGCGATTGGGTAGACGGCTAGGACGCGTTCGGACCTCGTGTGCGATTACTTCGGTAACACGCACACCTCCGAGGCCCACCATACACTTTTACCGTGGGTCTCATTCCTGTGCGAAAACCCGGCAGGTGGACGGGAATCGTGTGCGCGGTAGTGTGCGTTCACGTGCTCGTGTCGGTGGTGGCTCCGCGCAGTATTGGACTGACCGCTTTCGGCGATCTGACGCAGTGTGTTCTGCTTTTTTGCGGGACGCTCTCCATTCTCTCGAGCCTCAAAACCAGCTACAACAAGGCGAAGCTTTTCTGGGCGCTCATGGCAATGGGCTGCGGGATGTGGCTCTGCGCGCAGGTTCTGTGGACTTACTTCGAAGTCTTTCTCCGGCAGGAGGTACCGAACCCGTTCGTCGGAGACGTGATCCTGTTCCTCCACATTGTTCCAATGATGGCGGCCCTGGTAGTGCAGCCACACGTTCAGCGGAATGACCATTCTCTGCGGCTAGTGTCCCTCGACTTTTTTCTGCTGCTCTCGTGGTGGCTTTATCTTTATTTGTTTATCGTGATCCCGTGGCAGTACGTTTCTCCGAACGAAGCAGTATATGGCCACAGCTTCGACGTTCTTTACGCATGCGAACAGATCGTTCTGATTGTGGGCGTGGGCCTGGTTTGGAAGCGCAGTCGCGACTCCTGGCGGCTGATCTACCGGCAACTTTTTATAGCGGCTTCGTTCTACAGCGTGGGCTCCATTCTCGCCGGAGTGGCGATCGACTATCACTTGTACTACACGGGCAGTCTTTACGATGTTCCGCTGGTGGCTGCGATGGCGTGGTTCGCTTCCGTGGGGTTCATCGCACGTGGAGCTTCGTCCGACGGGCCTACTAGCCAGGAACCGCGACACAGCCACAGCATGTGGACGGCGCGGTTGGCGATGATCGCTGTCTTCTCTACGCCGCTCATGGTGGCATGGGCGGAGTTTGGGGGAGGGGCGCCAGCGAGGGTGCGTTCGTACAGACTGTTCTTGACGGTGGCGGCGATGGTCTTCATGGGTGCGCTGGTGTTTGTTAAGCAGCATTGCATGGACCGCGAACTGCTCCACTTGTTGCGTTTGTCGCGGGAGAGTCTGGATGAGACTTGCAAGCTGAAGGACGAGTTGGAGAGTAAGGAACAGTCGCTGCGGTGGCATAGTCTGGAACTGCAACGCAAGAATCTTGAGCTTCAGGAAATCTCCTTTACTGATCCGCTGACCGGAGTGTGGAACCGGCGCTACCTCGAAGAAATTCTTACGGCGGAGGCCGGGCAAGTCCTGCGAAATTATGAACGGGCCCGTGGCAGCGATATTCGGAAGCTGGACCACCGCGATCTGATCTTCATAATGGTGGATGTGGACTTTTTCAAGGAAGTGAACGATCTTCACGGTCATCCTGCTGGCGATCGCTTGCTGCAGCGAGTGGCGGAGCGGCTGAGCAGAGTAGTGCGCAAGTCGGATGTGCTGGTTCGTTGGGGTGGGGAAGAATTTCTCATCATGTCGCGGTCGGCGGATCCCTCCGGCACGCCTGCCTTCTGCGAGCGAGTTTTGGAGATCATGGCGACAGAAGCATTTGATCTTGGACATGGGGTTCGAGTGCGGAAGACCTGCTCGGTGGGATGGGCTCCCTTCCCGTGGAGTCGGCACGCGTATGACGCGGTTTGCGCCGAAGAAATGATTGAACTGGCGGACACCGCGTTGTACCGGGCGAAGGCTGGCGGACGGAACCAGGGCGTAGGAATTCTGCCGGGGGATGGCGCAGTGGCGACTCCGCAAGCGATCACGCTGGAGACGCTGCGAAACGACAACAGTGTTCTGACGCGTACTGTCAGAGTGCAAAATCCCGAAAGTCGAACCCGCGCTGTGGCCGAGGATGTGATGTCCGGCGAACGACACGACATCTAACTTTCCCCGGCGATCTGATTTTTATCCACAGAAATTGCACCCGGTCTGAACCCGCACGATTGCCGCGCGCGGGCGTGGTGGGTCCAGATGCTTCCGTGCCGCTTGACCTCTGGGGCTGCGTTGAATACAGTGAGAAGCCGCCTATCGCGATGCCAACGGGCGCCAGATAACGCGGGCAGCGAGTCAGAGATAAGATCGTATGAGGTACATTTGACGATGAATGCGAAAGCTCCTTCCCGCAAGACCGGTCTGCGCCAGAAGGCGCAACTCATGTCGGCATCAGAAATCGAGCGCACGCTGGTCCGCCTGGCGTATGAGATCGTCGAGAAAAACGACGGGGTCGAGGGCTTGGGATTGGTTGGGATTCGGCGCCGCGGTGTTCCGCTTGCCGAACGGCTGGGCAAGATCATTACGCGCATCGAGAATGCCAAAGTTCCGGTCGGCACGCTGGACATCACTTTTTATCGCGACGATCTTTCAACGCTAGGGCCGAAGCCGGTGGTGCAAGAAAAAGAGATCGGCTTCTCGATTGAGGACAAGAATATTGTTCTGGTCGACGATGTGCTATTCACCGGTCGCACGACGCGGGCGGCGCTGGACGCGCTGTTTTCGCACGGCAGACCGCGACGGGTACAGCTGTGCGTGCTGATCGATCGTGGACATCGGGAAATACCGGTCGAGGCCAGCTTCGTTGGCCGCAATGTTCAGACCACCATGAACGAAGTGATCGAGGTGAAGTTGACCGAGGTTGACGATGCGGAGAAGGTTCTGCTGATGGAGAGGTAGAACCGCGGGGCCGCGCGCACTGGGACAAAAACTAAGGACGGCGGTGACCCCGCCGTCCTTAGTTTTTGTTGACGAACAGCTACGCCAATTTTGTGCAGATCGCCTTAGTCTGGGTGTAATTGTTCAGAACATCGTGGCCCATTTCGCGGCCCCATCCGGACTGTTTGTATCCGCCGAAGGGCAGAGCCGCGTCGAAAATGTTGTAGCAGTTGATCCACACCGTGCCGGCGCGCAGAAGTTCGGCGGTGCGGTGTGCCTTGCTGATGTCCCTGGTCCAGACGGCGGCAGCCAGGCCGTATTCGCTGTTGTTGGCACGCGGAAGGATCTCTTCGGGGTCGTCGAACGGCATCGCGGTTACCACAGGCCCAAAGATTTCTTCCCGCACTACCTTCATGTCTTCGCGGGTGTTCACGAGAACGGTAGGCTCCACGAAGTAGCCTTTGTCGCCTTTTCGATGACCGCCGGAGATGGCCGTAGCACCTTCCGCGAAGCCGGCTTCGAGATAGCCGCAGACGCGGTTTAACTGTTCCTCGGAGACGAGCGGTCCCATGCTGGTTTCAGGATCAAGGCCCGAGCCGACATTGATCTTCTTCGCGTGGTCAGCAACACCTTCCACGACCCGGTCGAAGATCGACTTCTCGACGTAGAGACGCGATCCGGCGCAGCAACACTGGCCGTGATTGAAGAAGATCGCACTCGCGGCTCCGGGGATCGCAGTGTCGAGATCAGCGTCCTTGAACACGACATTGGGAGACTTGCCGCCAAGTTCGAGCGACACCCGCTTCAGGTTGCCCGTCGCGGCATGGACGATCAGCTTTCCGACTTCGGTGGAACCGGTGAAAGCTATTTTGTCTACGTCGGGATGAGCGGCCAACGCGGCGCCTGCGGTCTCGCCGTAGCCTGGGACGATGTTCACCACGCCCTCGGGGAAGCCAGCTTCCATGATCAGCTCGCCGAGACGCAACGCCGAAAGAGGCGTTTGCTCTGCCGGCTTCAAGATGACGGTGCAGCCGCAAGCCAGCGCCGGACCCAGTTTCCACGCGGCCATCAGCAGAGGGAAATTCCAGGGAATAATTTGGCCTGCAACTCCGACCGGCTCACGCTGTGTGTAGGCGAAATACTTCGCTCCCGGCGTGTATGGAACCGAGATTGGAATCGTGTTGCCCTCAATTTTTGTGGTCCAGCCCGCCATGTAGCGGAACAGGTCGACGGCCAGCGGAACATCGGCGGCTCTCGCGATGGTGAGGGGCTTGCCGTTGTCGAGGCTTTCGATGTATGCGAATTCTTCGGTGTGCTGTTCCAATAAATCGGCGAGCTTCCAGATGAGGCGTCCGCGTTCGGATGCGGTCAACCGGCGCCAAGGGCCGTGGTCGAAGGCTTTACGCGCGGCCTTCACAGCTTGTTCAATATCTTCACGATCGCCTTCTGCGACCTGTGCAAGAACTTCACCGGTGGAAGGATTGTAGGTGGGGAAAGTCTTGCCGGAGATGGAGCTTACCCACTGCCCGTTGATCAACATTTTGCGCGGCTTTTCAATGAACTCCGCGACCTGCGGATGAATTTGCGGTGACACTGCGATACCCATATATCCTCCTTAGATCAAGCACGTGGATCGAACATGAATGGCATGACGTGATGCCAAAGATGCCAAGCGGAGAAGAACAACGGAAGTATGCTATTCCGCGGACCGGACAAAAGCAATTCCGGTTCGAGCTTATTCCCCGCAGGTCATTTGCCGTAGATCATTCCGGCGCGGATCATTCGCCGTATGGAACCCAGATATTCTTCACCTGGGTGGCGTGTTCGAGGAACCAGCGTCCTTCGGCGAGCTTGGGATCGAACCAGTCGATGGCTCGGCCCTCGTTTGTCCAGACTTGTTTTAGATTGCCTACGGACATGGCTTTCGCGGCAGCTGCGTTGGCTTCGTCGCCGAAGGACCAGATGGCATCGACATCGTCGTGCTCGGCGAGGGTTTTCAAAAGCTGCGATGCATAGCCGGTCACGATGTTCACCGCGCCGCCCGGGAGATCACTGGTGTCGAAGAGTTGATAAAGATCGGCGGCGATGAGCGGGTATGCCTCCGATGGAACTGCGATCACGGTGTTGCCAACTGCAATCGCCGGCAGCACTAGAGAGAGAAAACCCAGCAGCGGGGCTTCCGTGGGACAGATGATGCCCACAGTACCGAGCGACTCGTTCATGGCGATTGCGATATTGCGGAAGGGAGGATTGTGCACGGCTCCGTCAAACTTATCGGCCCATGCCGCGTAGGAGAAGATGCGCTCGACGCTGAGATCGAGTTCGGCCGCAGCTTGTTTGGCACCGACGACTGCGGCGAGTCCCCGGACAATTTCTTCACGACGCTGGGAGAGATTCTCGGCGCAGTAGTAAAGAACTTGCGCACGATTGTGCGCGGTTGCTTTCGCCCATGCTTCCGCTTTGCGGGCAGCTTCGACTGCGTTGCGAATATCTTTGCGGTTGCCGAGCGAGGCCTCGCCCAGCAAGCGTCCATCGGGTGAACGGACTTCCATGCTATAGCCGGAATCCGGCCGCGCCTGCTTGCCACCGATATAGAGCTTGACGGTGCGATCGATGGCGGGAGTGCCAGCCCGGGGTTCTTCTGTTGTTTGCGGAACCGCGGGCGGACGGGCGGCGGGCAGATTGGGAGCGTTCTTGAACCATGTCGGCTGCAGATATTCAAGCAAGCCTTCGCGGCCGCCTTCGCGGCCGTATCCGCTTTCGCGGTAGCCGCCGAAGCCGCAGGAAGCGTCGAAGAGGTTTGTGCAGTTCACCCAGACCACGCCGGCTTTCAACTGTGACGCGACATGCAAAGCCACGTTGATGTTCTCGCTCCAAACGCAGGCGGCCAAGCCGTAGACAGTGTTGTTGGCCAGTTCGACCGCTTCTTTTGGAGTGCGGAATGTCATCGCCGCTAGTACCGGCCCGAAAATCTCCTGCTGCGCAACGATGGATGTGGGATGCACATTGCTCAGCAGCGTGGGCGGATAATAGAAACCGCGCGCAGGCAAGGCGACTTGCGGCTGCCAGCAGGTTGCGCCGTCGGCGATCCCTTGGCCGACCATGCGCTGAATACGCTCCAGTTGCACGCGCGCGACGATGGCGCCTATGTCGATTGCTTTGTCCAGTGGAAGCCCGACGCGCAGGCTGCTCATGCGGTCGCGAATTTTGGCGATCAAATTCTCGGCAATGCTTTCCTGCATCAACAGGCGCGAGCCCGCGCAGCAGACCTGGCCCTGATTGAACCAGATTCCGTCGACCAGGCCCTCGACTGCGCTATCCAGGTCAGCGTCGTCGAAGATGATGAACGGAGATTTTCCTCCTAACTCAAGCGAAAGGCGTTTGGGAGTTGCGGCCGTGGCACTGCGAATTGCGCGTCCGACTTCGGTCGATCCTGTGAACGCAATTTTGTCGACGTCGGAATGTTTCACTAACGCTTCGCCGGTCGAGCCATCTCCGGTGACGATGTTGACGACTCCGGCGGGCAATCCAGCTTCCTGACAAAGTTCCGCGAAGGCGAGCGCAGACAGCGGAGTGAACTCCGCGGGCTTCAATACTACCGTGTTTCCAGTGGCCAGAGCCGGAGCGATCTTCCAGGCCGCCATGAGCAACGGAAAATTCCAGGGGATGATCTGCCCTACGACGCCACACGGTTCGTACTCAGGAAACTCCTGTTCGAGAAGTTGCGCCCAGCCGGCGTGGTGGTAGAAGTGACGCGCTACGAGCGGAATGTCGATGTCACGACTCTCGCGGATGGGCTTGCCGTTGTCCATGGTCTCCAGAACGGCGAGAAGGCGGGAATGCTTCTGCACAAGACGCGCCAGAGCGTAGAGATAACGCGCGCGGACATGGGGAGTGAGAGCGCGCCATTTAGGAAATGCGGCGCGCGCTGCTCGCACTGCGGCGTCGACATCCGCGGGCGAACCCTGGGCAACCGAGGCTAGCTTCTCTCCATTGGAAGGATCGAGCGTCTCGAAATATTCTCCAGCGGCCGGCGCTTGCCATTCGCCGTTGATGAAGTGTACGAAGCGATGGCCGTGGCGATCGAGCCAGGCTTGTGCTTCTTTCGGATCTTCTGGAGCCGGGCCGTACTCCATGGTCATAAATTTTTCAGCGATACTCATGTAGGTCGCTCGATTCTGTCGTTTTCCGGCAACTACGCTATGGGATGACGATACTCCGCCGAATAACGTCCGGTCGCGTGGTGTTCCAGTTGCCGTTCGATATCGCCTAACAATCCGCTCGCACCAAAACGAAAAAGCTCGGCGCGCATCCAAGATTGGCCGAGTTCTTCCTTCATCAGGGCCAGCCAGTCCGTCGACTGCTTTGCGGTACGAATTCCACCCGCCGCTTTGAAGCCCACAGCCATTCCGGTTTGCTGGGCATATTCGCGGATGGCGCGAGCCATCACCAAACCCACCGGCAGTGTGGCGTTGGTCGGTTCTTTGCCGGTTGAGGTCTTGATGAAGTCGGCGCCCGCCATCATGGCTACGGCGCTGGCGCGCGCCACGTTGCGCAGAGTGAGCAGGTCGCCACTTGCAAGGATGACCTTCATGTGAGCAGAGCCGCAGGCTTGTTTGAAGGCCGAGATTTCGTCGTAGAGCGCCTGCCAGCGTCCACCAAAGACTAGGGCGCGAGTGATCACGACGTCAATCTCGTGCGCGCCTGCTTCGACGGAGCGGCGAATCTCCGCAACCCGCTCGGCGAGCGGCGAGAGGCCGGCGGGAAAGCCAGTGGAAACCGCGGCGACGTGGATGCCACTTCCTTCGAGGGCGTGAAGGGCAGTTTCAACGAAAACGTGATACACGCAGACTGCGGCGACTTTCACATCGAGATCTTCAACTCCCAGCTTTTGCACCAGGTCTTGCTGCAAAGGCTGCCGCGCCTTCGCGCAGAGGCGGCGTACGCGGTCGTCGGTGTCATCGCCTGAAAGTGTGGTCAGATCCATGCAGGAGATGGCGCGCAGAAGCCAGGCGGCCTGCCATTCTTTTTTCACGGTCCTTCGCGCTACCTGGCTCTGGCCGCGGCGCTCCACAGCGCTGGTGTTCACCCGAACTTCCTGGATCCAATTCAGGTCGAGGGGAATACCGGAGTTGGGTTGGAGCGGACGACCGGCAAGGATCGCGATGGAATTTCCGGAATGAGGCTGGGGACCGGCTTTAGCCATCATTTCGTGAGCCGACCCGGGATGGTTGTGATCTACTGGCACAGAATTCGCCTCACTTCGCGGTAGGGGAACGGAGCCACGAACGAGTTTGCCGCGCTGTAATTGTACGGCAGGAAATCCTACAACGCGAGTTTGCAACGCGAGAGTCTTCTACGGTGATCTGTGGCCCGGTTCCACCTGCCAAGAAAAAGAGATGAATTGTTTGGCGAGGGTTTACAATGGCCCTCGATTTTGCGGTTTCGCGTGAAGACCTTTCCCTATGCGCAAGAAGACGGTGCGGGCCGACGTGCGGGCAAGACTCGTGCGGTCTGCGAAGAAAGTAATGAAAAACGCGCATGCGCCCTACTCGGAGTTCCGGGTGGGAGCTGCAATCCTGCTATCGAATGGGAAGATTTTCTCTGGCTGTAACGTGGAGAACGCGTCCTATGGAATGACTAACTGCGCCGAGCGCACGGCGATTTTCTCGGCGGTGGCGCAGCTTGGGCCCGGGATCAAGATCCGCGCCGTTTCTGTCGTCAACGACCAGGGAGTGCCGTGCTCGCCGTGCGGCGCATGCCGTCAAGTCATTTACGAATTCGGCCCGGACGCGACAATTTTTTTTCAAGGGGCGACAGGGCCCAAACAAGCTCACATCACCGAACTGCTTCCGGAGGGGTTCCGCCTCCAGTGAATCCGACGCCAGCCGCAGCGCAGACGTTTCGGGCCATCGATGTGATTCGCAAGAAGCGCGATGGCGGGGAATTGTCTCGGTTCGAGATCGATTCCCTGGTGAACGCCTACACGGGCGACGATATCCCCGACTATCAGGTCTCGGCGTGGCTGATGGCGGTGGTACTGCGCGGCATGACGCGGGCCGAGACTGCTGCGCTCACGGATGCGATGTTGCGTTCCGGCGAAGTGCTCGACTTCTCATCGCTCCCGGCTAAGAAGGTGGACAAACATTCGACCGGCGGTGTGGGCGACAAGACGTCCCTTGTGCTGGCGCCGCTGGCAGCCGCCGCGGGCGTTGCGGTTCCGATGATCAGCGGCCGCGGGCTGGGGCATACGGGAGGCACGCTGGACAAGCTGGAGGCTATCCCCGGCTTCAATGTGAATCTTTCGGTGGCGCAATTTCGCCGCGTGCTTGAGACCTGCGGTTGCGCGATGATTGGACAGACGGCCGAGATCGCACCGGCTGACCGGAAGCTCTATGCTTTGCGCGATGTGACCGGCACGGTGGAAAGTCCTTATCTCATCTGTGCGTCCATCATGAGCAAGAAACTTGCGGAGGGCATTGACGCGCTCGTGCTCGATGTGAAAACCGGCTCCGGAGCATTCATGAAGAGTGAGGAGGACGCCGCCTTTCTCGCCGAACTCATGGTTGAAACCGGCGAGCGGATGGGCAAACAAGTGGTGGCGCTGATAACAGATATGGATCAGCCGTTGGGATGCATGATCGGGAATGCACTCGAAGTGGCCGAGGTAGTGGAGGTGCTGCGCGGCGAAGGGCCCGAGGATTTGCGGCGGCTATGCCTGGAGCTTGCAGGTTGGATGCTGCACCTGGGTGGAGTTGCTGATACGGTCGAGGAGGGGAAAAAGCAGAGCGAAAAGCTGATCGGCTCTGGCAAGGCATTCGACCGGTTTCGTCAGATGGTGGAACTGCAGGGTGGAGATCCGCGGGCGATTGACGATCCAAAAAAACTGCCTCAGGCTCGGCATACGATGATCGTTTCCAGCCCGAAGAGCGGATATCTCACTTCTCTACAGTGCGAACAGGTTGGCACCGCGTGCGTGATTCTCGGCGGCGGGCGGGAGCGCAAAGAAGATTCGGTGGATCCGGCGGTGGGAATCGTACTGCATAAAAAAGTCGGAGATGCTGTTTCTGCCGGTGAGCCGCTCGCGACGATCTACTACAATGCGGAAGCGCGCGCGGCTCGTGCCCGGCAACTGCTGGAGGAGAGTTTTCAGATTGCCGATTCGCCCTCGCGGGAGAAAAGACCTTTGATCCATCGCGTGATCCGGAAGTCTGGAGAGAAAAACTGAATGGGACGATTCACTGGAATCCTCGGCCTTTTGACAATGCTGGGATTGGCCTATGCCTTTTCGACCAATCGGCGCGCCATCCGGCTGAAGACCGTGGCGTGGGGATTGGGCTTGCAGCTCGCCTTTGCGATTTGTGTGTTGAGAATTGGCGCCGGGCAGCGTATTTTTCAGAGGGCTGGCGATGCCGTCAGTCGCTTGCTTAGCTATTCTTATACTGGCTCGCAGTTTGTTTTCGGCGACCTGGGTAAGCAAGGCTCTCATTTCGGCTTCTATTTTGCGTTTCAAGTGCTGCCGACGATCATTTTCATCTGCGCGTTTTTCGCGGTGCTGTATCACTTCGGAGTCATGCAGTTCGTGATCAAAATCGCTGCCTGGGTCATGACCCGCGTAATGGGCGCCAGCGGGGCGGAATCGCTGAACATTGCGGCCAGTATTTTCATGGGGCAAACCGAGGCGCCGGTGACCATCCGGCCGTTTCTGCCCGATCTGACTCGTTCGGAGCTGATGACCGTGATGACTAGCGGGATGGCGCACGTCTCCGGCGGAATCATGGCGGCCTATATCGCGTTCGGCATCGAACCCAAACACTTACTCAGTGCGGTCATCATGACGGCACCGGGCACGCTGCTGATGGCGAAGATGCTGGTGCCCGAAACCGAGGAGCCGAAGACGGCCGGGCGGGTTGTGATGCCAGAGAGCGAAGAGAAAACCGAGAAAGAGGAGAATCTGCTCGGCGCGATTGCGCGGGGAACGACCGATGGCCTTCACATGGCGTTGAACATCGCTGCCATGCTGATTGCCTTCCTGGCGCTGATCGCGTTAGCGGACGGCATTATGGGTGGGATTCATCACTGGGTGGCTTGGTTTCCGGAAAGTCTGGAAAAGATTTTCGGAGCGGTCTTCGCTCCAGTGGCCTGGGTGATTGGAGTTCCCTGGCATGACTGCGGTGTGATTGGAACTCTGTTGGGCACTCGGATGGTGTTGAACGAGCTTGTTGCGTTCTCCATGCTGGGGCCGATGAAAGCCGGGCTTGATCCGCGTTCATTCACCATTGCTACTTTTGCTCTTTGCGGATTCGCGAACCTCAGTTCCATCGGAATCCAGATCGGCGGCATTGGGGCGCTTGCTCCGAACAAGAAGAGCGAACTGGCGCGACTTGGGATTCGCGCCATGCTGGCGGGGACGATGGCAAATCTGATGTCGGCATCGATAGCTGGCATGTTGCTGTAGACCTCTCTGGCATTCGAGAAAGGATTTCCTCTCGTGAAGCAGCTCCATGTTAAGTCCATTCTAATTTCGTTCTTCGTTCTTATTTTCCTGACGAATGCTTTTGCGCAAGCCGCGCCACGACGCGTCATCATCGACACTGATCCGGGCACTGACGACGCGATGGCCATCATTCTGGCTTTGAATTCTCCGGAGTTCAAGGTGGAGGCGCTGACGGTCGTTCCTGGCAATGTGGAAGCGAAACAGGGGCTGGAGAATGCGCTGAAGATTGTTTCGCTGGCGGGGCGCTGCGATGTTGTGGTTGCCGGGGGCGCGCAACATCCTCTGAATCAGAAGCTGATCACTGCACAGTTCTGGCATGGCAAGAATGGCCTGGCGGATGTTGAGTTGCCGCCTTCGAAATGCAAGGCCGATCCCAGGTTTGGTCCGGATCTCATCATCGAAATGGTTCATAGATACCCGCATGAAATCACGCTGATTCCGGTGGGACCGCTGACCAACATCGCGCTCGCGGTTTCGAAGGATTCTTCGATTGCTTTTCTGGTCAAGGACATCGTTATCATGGGCGGTTCGATCTCTGGCGGGAACGTGAACGGGGCGGCGGAAGCTAACATCTATAACGATCCTGAGGCGGCGCAAATTGTTTTCAATGCCGGGTGGATGGTGACGATGGTCGGATCCGATGTAGGGGAGCGGACGCTGATCACGCGGAAGTATCTGGCGGAGTTGCAGTCGTCGCACGGACCAGAGAGCGACTTTATCGCCAAGATTGCCGACTTCTATTTGACCCGCAGCGAGAAGAGCGGATACAGCGGCGCTGCAATGTATGACCCGCTGGCGGTGGGGATTGCTTTGGATTCGACTCTAGGCACTCTCAAGGAAATGCACGTTGAGGTGGAAACCAAGGGTGAGTTTACCCGCGGAGAGACCGTGGCGAATCGAATGGGGTCGAACGAGAAAAACGTTTTGCATGGAGATCATTACGAGATTGAGGGCGTCATCGAACTGAAACCGAATGCGCGAGTTTGCCTGGCTTCGGATGCCGACCGGTTCTTGCAGATGTTTGTGAGCCGGATCAGAGGAAAATAGGCTCAGCCGTTCGCGCGTGCAACCAGGAAAATCGCCAGGCCATAGAAGACGAACATCAGGCCGAGGTAGGCTTTGGCGCGAGGTCCTGAGTTCGCGAATTCCTTCCACGCGAGAACTCCCCAGAGCGCAGCGACCATGGGAGCGGATTGGCCGATGGCGTAAGAGATGGCAACGCCGGTGAAGCTCGCAGCCACCAAATTGAAGACCGTGCCAATGCCCCAGATGCATCCTCCGAAGAGGCCGAGCAGATGACCGGAGGCAGGTCCGCTGAAAAATCCAGCGAAGCTTACCGGTTCACCTACTAGCGGATGCTTCATGAAATAAATATTCCAGATGAAACAAGAGAGCAACGCTCCGAGAGTCAGGAAGACGGCTGCGCTATAGGGTCCCAACGTGTTGCCACGAGTCATAGCGTGGGTCATGAATGGAGCCCAAAGGCCCATTAGAATTCCTGACACGACGCAGGTAACCAGACTCTTCTTGGACACGGAACGTCCGGCGGACGCGAGACTGCCGTAAGCCTTGCCGTCCAAAAGTACGGCGATGAATGCGCACGCTACGCCTAGCCCGAGAGAAATCGCGTTTCCCTTGGGTTGAAGCGCGTAACTCAATACAGTTCCGACTACCAGCGCGATGCCAATTGAAATGGGAAATGCGACGGCGAGGCCAGCCATGTCGATCGCTGCCACAAGAAGGAGATTGGCTAGGTTGAACAGCGCGCCTCCGATGAGTGCGTTGACGATGTTCGAAGTATCTGCGGCGTGGACGTTGTTCAGAAAACTTGAGGCGTCGTTTCCTGTGCTACCCATTGTGAAGGCGAGCGCGAGCGAAATCAAAAAGATGCCAACGGCATAGTCCCAGTAGAAGAGCTCGAAACGATAACCCTTCACGCCTTTGTAGGTATTGGCCCATGAACCCCAGCAGACGGCGCTGGTGATCATCATGAGCAGCGCAATGCTTAGACTCGAAGGCGTGAACATTGGTTCTCCTTGAGGCGGGGTTAGGACGGAAAGTGTGTAACTGTACTCCTGATTTATTCACACCACAAGCGCGACAAGTAAGCTATGTTCCTCCAACTCAGGGGTTCAGTTGTGAGTACGTTGAGCGCCGAAGAAACTGGCCTTGCCCTGCACGGCCCAAGAACGTGTCTCCTTCCACAACGACGCGACCTCTGGAGAGAACGACTTCAGGCATGCCTGTTACTTGAATGCCTTCGAACATCGAGTAATCGACTCGCATGTGGTGAGTTCTGGCGCTGATGGTGTGCTTGCGCTGGGGATCAAAGATGACGAGATCGGCGTCGCCGCCGACCGCGATCGTTCCCTTTCGCGGATACAGGCCAAAGAGTCTTGCCGGAGTTGTGGAGACGAGTTCGACGAATCGATTCACACTGAAACGTCCCTGAGCAACACCGCCGGAGTAAATCAGGCTCATGCGATGCTCAATGCCGGGGCCGCCGTTCGGTATCTTGGTGAAATCGTCGCGGCCGAGTTCTTTCTGCTCTTTGAAGCAGAATGGACAGTGATCGGTGGAGACGACCTGCAGATGATCTCGCTTGAGGCCAGCCCAGAGTTTCTCCTGATGCCACTTTTCGCGGAGAGGCGGAGTGAAGACGTATTTCGCGCCTTCGAAATCAGGGACCTCGAAGTTTTCGATTGAGAGATACAAATACTGTGGGCAGGTTTCGGCGTAAACCGGAAGCCCCCGGTCGCGCGCTTCACGCACCTTTTCAAGAGCCTCGTTGCAGCTTAAATGCACGATGTAGATCGGTGCTCCGGCCATCTCCGCTAAGGCAATCGCACGGGACACGGCCTCAGCCTCGGCGGTGGTGGGGCGGGTCAGGGCGTGATACTTCGGTGCTTTCTTCCCTTCGGCGAGCGCTTGCTGCACGATGACGTCGATGGCGCTTCCGTTTTCGGCGTGCATGCAGATGAGGCCGCCGTTCTTCGCAGTGGTTTGCAGGGCGCGGAAAATGCTGGCGTCATCGAGCATGAAGACGCCGGGATAGGCCATGAAAAGTTTGAAGCTGGTCACGCCTTCGTCGACCAGGGCATTCATCTGCTGAAGTTGGCCGTCGCTGATATCGGTGACGATGCAGTGAAAAGCATAGTCGCAGACTGCCTTTTTTGAAGCTTTGTCCATCCAGGTGTCGAAGGCTTTGCGCAGGGGCTGGCCTTTGTACTGGATGGCGAAGTCGATCAGCGTGGTGGTTCCTCCGAATGCCGCGGCGCGCGTGCCGGTTTCAAAGTCGTCGGCGCTGGTGGTGCCGCCGAACGGCATATCGAGATGCGTGTGAACATCGATGCCGCCGGGGAAAACATATTTTCCCGAAGCTTCGAGAATCTTCGTGACATTCTGGCGGGGAAGGTCTTTGCCGATGGCTGCAATTTTGCCATCCGTAATGGCAACGTCAGCCACGTAGGTATCCGTTGCAGTGACCACGGATCCGTTGCCGATGATCGTGTCAAAACCCATCCATCCCTCCGCGAGCGACCGAGATCAAGGAGGAATTCTATGCTAAACTGCCGCACTTCAGGCCCACGTATTTGTTGAGTAATGAAAGAGGTCCTGCCATGCAGTTTGGTATTACGTTAAAGCCAGACATCTCGGTTGAGCGCATTCTCGGTTTGACGCGTCAAGCGGAAGCTGCCGGTTTCCAGTACGGGTGGATTTTCGATTCCCACGTGTTATGGAAGGAACCGTATCCTTTGCTGGCATTGATGGCCGCCAACACGCAGCGGATGCACTTTGGCACCTGTGTGACAAATCCTGCGGTTCGCGATCTCACGGTGACGGCCAGCCTGTTCGCCACGCTGAACCTGATTTCAAATGGAAGGATGGAATTGGGTATTGGACGGGGAGACAGCTCGAGACGTGTTCTCGGTAAGAAGCCGGTCAGTTGGTCACAGCTGGAAGCCGGGGTAAAAGTTTTTCGTGACCTCACGGCTGGTCGCGAGATTGAGTACGAAGGACAACCGACGCGCTTAACTTGGGCCACAGTTTCCCCGCGAGTCTGGATCGCAGGGTATGGGCCCAAGGTGCTGCACATGGCGGGGCGGGTGGCCGATGGAATCATTCTTCAGTTCGCGGATCCTGATTTGATTTCCTGGTGCCTGGGTTTTGTGAAAGAAGGGGCCCGCATGGCAGGCCGCGACCCGGACGAGATCGAAGTGATGTCGGCGGCTCCGGTTTGGGTTTCCGACGATTTGGCTGTGGCGCGGGAACATGTGCGGTGGTTTCCGGCGCTGGTTTCGAACCACGTGATGGACCTCATCCGGCAGTACAAACCGCAAGATCTGCCAGCAGCGCTGACGTCGTATGTGCAGGACCGAGGGAGCTATGACTATCAGCATCACTGCGTGGTTGAAAGTGACAACGCGAATTTTGTTTCTGACGAGGTAGTCGATCGTTTTTGTTTAGTCGGGCCGGTTCAGGCTCATCACGAGAAACTGCGTAAGTTGCACAGTGTGGGGGTTACGCAGTTCAATTTGTATCTGATGTGTGGAGATGAGGAACAGACGCTGGATATCTACCAGCGCGATGTTCTGCCCGCATTCCAGGAAACCGTGGAGACGAAGCGCTGAAGCTACGAGGCCGGCATCGGCGAAAGCACAGCGGGGCGCCCGAATCTCATCGCCGCATAATAGACCGCGAAGGATACCGCAAAGCCTACGAACCAAGAATAGTCATAAAGGACGCGCACGGACGAGACTGCCAAGCCGATCAGCGCCGTTCCGGCTCCGAGCGCGAGCGCGATCACTGCGCGCCAGTTAAACCCCTTCGAATATTCGTAGATCCCGCCGCGAAGATAAAGGTCATCTACTTGCAGAACGCACCGTCGCACGACGAAATAGTCGCAGATCATGATGCCAGCGACCGGTCCGAGAAAAGCGGCGTAGCCGCCCAGCCAGCCGAGGATGAAGGTTTTGTAATCGGCAAGCAGTTTCCAGGGCATTAGTGCGATGCCCATAAAGCAGGTGATCACTCCACCAGTGCGGAAACTGATTCGACGAGGCCACAGATTGGAGAAGTCGTTGGCCGGCGATACGACGTTGGCTCCGATGTTGACATTCAGCGTCGCCAGCAGAATCGCGACCAGCGAGATGATCACAGCCACGGGAGAATGAAAGCGGCTGAGCAGTTGTACTGGATCAGAGATTGCCGTTCCGTAAATCACGACCGTGGCTGAGGTCACGGCGATGCCAATGAAAGCGTAGAGAGTCATCGTGGTCGGCAGGGCGAGCGCCTGTCCGATGACTTGTTCGCGCTGATTGCGGGCGAAGCGAGTGAAGTCTGGGATATTCAGCGAGACGGTCGCCCAGAAGCCGACCGTGCCGTTCAACGCTGGAACCAGAAATTTCAGGAAGTCGGCAAAGTTGCTGAAGCGCGACGGCGAGGCCAACATAGGACCAAAGCCGCCCGCGCTGCGATAAGCCCACGCCAAAAGTAACAGCCCAACTCCTAGTAACACCGGCGCGCTAATGCCTTGCAAAATCCGGATGTACTCGATCCCCATGAGAATTACAGCGAGGTTGATCAGCCAGAACAGCAGAAAGCAAATGGCCGTGGCGTAGGGAAAATTCTTCCAACCCGGAGCGAGCGTAGCGAGCAAGGTGCTGATCGCTTCGCCGCCGATCCAGGTCTGGATGCCGAACCATCCGCACGCGACAAGCGCACGCAGCACCGCGGCCACGTTGGCGCCGAGCACTCCAAAAGACGCGCGAGCCAGCACTGGGAACGGGACTCCGTATTTGGCTCCGGGATGAGAGTTCAGAAGCATCGGGACCAGCACGATGACGTTGCCGATAAAAATTGTCATCACCGCCTGCTTCCAATTCATCCCGCCCTGGATCAGGCTCGCTGCCAGCATGTAGGTGAGGATGTTTACCGACATCGAAATCCAGAGCGCGGCGAAGTTATACGTGCCCCAATGACGGCGGTCGGCCTGGGCGGGCGCGAGGTCTGGATTGTAGAGAGAACTGGATTCGATTCGGGATGGGAGATGAGTAGGCAGGGGCGTGGTCATGGGCTTTGGTCTGCGACTTGCTTCAGTCTGCGGCTGCGGCCTCACCAGTTTGCGCGGTGATCGGGCCGTAGCTTTCTGGCCGGCGGTCGCGGAAGAACTGCCATACTTTACGGACTTCGGCGATCATGTCAAGGTCGAGATCAGCTACCACTACCTCGTCTTTGTCGCGACTCGCCTGAGCGATAATTTTGCCGCGGGGATTGCAGAAATAACTCTTGCCGTAAAACTCCCCGATACTCCATGGCTTTTCGATGCCTACGCGGTTGATGGCGCCTACGAAGTAGCCGTTGGCCACGGCATGCGCGGGCTGCTCCAGTTCCCATAGATATTCCGAGAGGCCGGCGACTGTCGCTGAAGGATTGAAGACAATCTCCGCGCCATTCAGTCCGAGAATGCGCGCACCTTCCGGAAAATGGCGGTCGTAGCAAATGTAGACGCCGACCCGCGCATATTTTGTTTCAAAGACCGGATACCCTAGATCGCCGGGAGTGAAGTAGAACTTTTCCCAGAAGCCGGGATGGCAGTGCGGGATGTGGTGCTTGCGGTATTTTCCGAGATAGCGGCCGTCGGCATCGATCACTGCTGCGGTGTTGAAATACACGCCGGGCATCTGCTCTTCGTAAACCGGAACGACGATCACCATGCGATGTTTGGCGGCCAGCTTTTGCATCAGGCGAACTGTCGGACCGTCCGGCACGCGCTCGGTTAGTTCGTACCAGCGGGCATTCTGCTCCGCACAAAAATAAGGACCGTAGAAAAGTTCTTGCAGGCACAGGATTTGAGTTTTTTTTCGCGCCGCTTGCTCGATCAGCTTCAAATGCTTGTCGATCATCGCTTTTCGGATCTGCGCAAGGGGGCGCTCGGTGCTGAGGGCATTGCTGGCTTGAATCAAGGCACAGCGCACGATTCGGGGCATGGGACGCGACCTCCGAGGAACGCAACTATAGCAGAAAATTGCAACCGGAAATCCCGCGAGTCTGTCACTGCTCTCGAAGAAGAGTTGCTGGAGCGTACGTGAGACGGGCTGCGTTTGACACTTTCGGAATCGGCAAATAGACTCGGCGTTCTCAGGTTCTCTCAGGAAAACATGGCCCGGCGCCCTCGCATTGCGGTGGTTGGAAGTGCCAACGTCGATCTGACGACATTCACGGATCGGTTCCCGAAGCCGGGAGAAACAATTTTCGGGCAGAAGTTCGATCTTGGATTCGGAGGCAAGGGCGCGAATCAGGCGGTCGCGGCTCGTCTTTGTGGCGCGGATGTTTTCATGGTGGCGCGAGTTGGGAGTGACCTGTTCGGTCCGGCTACGATCGAGAATTTCAAGAGACTTGGCATCGACACAACCCACGTGAAGCAGGTTGAGGGATTGTCCAGCGGCGTTGCACCGATTTTCGTCGAGCCTGACGGGCAAAACCGGATTCTGGTTGTGAAGGGAGCTAATGACGCGCTCAAACCCGCGGACGTCGATGCGGCGGCTGAGACGTTGAAAGCCGCCGATTGTATCGTCCTCCAGTTTGAGATTCCGCTCGAAACTGTCTACTACTCGATCGGGTGTGCGCGCAGGCATGGGATCCGATGCATTCTGAATCCAGCACCCGGTCAGCCTGTCGACATGCGCGCTCTGGCTGATCTTGATTATTTCGTCCCGAACGAGAGTGAGGCGGAAACGATTACTGGGATGGCGGTTCGGAATGTTGAAGACGCAAAGAAGTGCGCCGAGAAGTTGCTGGCGGGTGGAATTCGCCGCGTCATCGTCACGCTGGGAGCGAACGGATCCTTGCTGGCGGGCCGTGGAGTCAGCGAGCACCTTCCCCCGTATGCCGTGAAAAGCATCGACAGCACTGGCGCGGGCGATGCGTTCATCGGGAGTTTCGCCGTATTTCTGGCGGAAGGAGTATCGGAACCGGAGGCGGTACGGCGCGCCAATCTGTATGCCGGGCTGTCTACGACCGGAATCGGTACGCAAAAATCTTTCTATGATCGCGGGCGTTTTGATGAAGAGTGGGCGGCTCGCGGCTTCCAGGAGAACGGCTAAGCTCTCGACAGCGGAGCTGTGCAAAAAGGGAAAACAACTCGTTCGTGAGACGTATCAACCACCGAATAGTCTTGACTTAGCAAGGAGCGGCAATTTATAAGGCCGGTCTACGGTCCAAATACCTCCCAGTTTCGATACAAGACGGAAAGCCACTTCGTCATTCGGTGTGGGGCTGCCGAAAAAGAGGACGTAATGCTGACTAAGAAAGCGCTGCTGGTTGTAGTCTTTTCGCTTGGTGTCTCGGTTTGTCCGCTCCTGTACGGTCAAGCCAACGGCAGTTTTTCAGGCACAGTTTCCGATAAATCCGGTGCGGTTGTCTCTGGCGCGACGGTGAAGGTGACCTCGCAAGGCACAGGCGCGTCCCGCGAGGCGAAAACGAACGACTCCGGATATTACCTCGTCCCCTTGCTGCCGGTTGCGTTCTACACGATTCGAGTCGAGTCGCAGGGCTTCGCGACTTCGGAGCAGAAGGATATTCGTCTGCAGGTGGATGAGCATCTTGAAGTGAATTTCGCCCTTGTGCCTGCGTCGGCCTCCTCGACGGTTCAAGTCAGTGCCACCGAGGTGGCCGTCGAAACCGCGAACCCGACCCTGGGTCAGGTCATCACATCCGAGCAAGTCGCCGACCTCCCTCTCAACGGACGCAACTTCGTCCAGCTCGCGACCCTGACGCCGGGCACGACATCCTCAACCAGCCCAGTCAGCTTCTTCACCAACGCTGCCAGCAGCGAGGCGGCCACACGCGGATCATTCTCGCTTTCATCTGGCGGTTCGCGCGAGCAGGAAACCGATTGGCTCCTTGATGGCAACGACAACAATCAACTGGATGAGGGTGGCATTGCGATTTTTTCGTCGATCGATGACATCCAGGAATTCAAGGTGCTGACCTACAGCTACTCTGCGGAATATGGAGAACGTGCCGGCCCTACGGTATTAGTGACCACGAAGTCGGGATCAAACCAGTTTCACGGCTCTCTGTTTGAGTTCTTCCGCAATACATCACTTGATGCGACTCGCTATTTCTTTTCGTCTCCGCAGAAGTTCAACTTGAATCAGTTTGGAGGATCGCTGGGCGGCCCGATTAGGAGAGACAAGACGTTTTTCTTTATCGATTATCAGGCCAAGATGCAGCGTGAGGGCGTTCCTTTCACCGGCTTCGTTCCCACTGCAGGAATGACGACGCCCTTCGACGCTGCTGGCGATTACGATTTCAGTAGCGATCCAGTTGGCGTCACGCCTACAAACCCCTATGCCGGCGGTACGCCATTTCAATGCGTACCCGGCACCAAGACACCAGAACCAGTAAATCCAGCAAACGGAACGCAGACTGCAGGCCAGGCGTGCGCCACAATTCCCGCAGCATTGGTCAATCCGTTCGGCGCAGCCGTGGTCCAGCTTTATCCCGGCCCCAATACAACCGGCTCGGGCTTCAACTACGAGAACCAGCCCACGAGGAAGCTTAACGAGGGGACTTGGGACATTCGCCTTGATCACAATTTTTCCGGCAAAGACTCTGTTTTCGCCCGCTTCAGCTATGACCAGGCAACTAACTTTGTGCCCGGGGGCTCACCGACGTGGTCGGAAGCCAACGCCTTTGGCAGCAACCAGCACATTGAAAACCACGGGCGCAATGCAGTAGTGACCGAAACCCACGTTTTTTCCCCGAACTTGATCAACCAGGCCACTGCCGGCTACAGTCGGATTTTCAACCACATCCTTTCCTTTGGCACCGGCAGCTGTGAAGCCGCGATCATTGGCATTCCCGGCGCCGATTTAGGGAGTAAGTGCGATAGTTTGACCGGCTACCCTGCAAGCCTGAACCAGGCCACTAACGACTGCGAAAGTTGCGGCATGACTTCGTTCCAGATGTCCGCCTACTTTTCTGTCGGTGATCGCGGATATGCCCCGTACCAGGGCGGTACCAACGTCTATTCACTTTCCGATACTCTCGACTGGATTCACGGCAAACACGAGATTCGGGCCGGACTGGTGTTTCGCGCCGAGGAAATGAACGTAAGAAATAATGCGTTTCAAGACGGGTACGTTGTAGAAGCCGGCACGGGAACAGGCGATGACATCGCCGACTTACTTCTGGGCAGCACGGGCGTTTTTGCGGCCCACGATCAAACATTTCTGGGAGCTACTACGGGTCGCCGCTGGAAGCTGTTTCGTCCCTTCGTGCAGGACAATTGGCGGCTTACCAACAATTTGACTTTGAACCTCGGATTTGCATGGGCCTTGGCGACGCCCGAAACCGAGGAGGCCAACCGGCAGGCAAACTACGATGTTGCGAGCCTTAAGTGGTACGTGCCATCAGGCAGCCCGGGGCTCAGTGGCTGCACGGTTTGCGTAGCTACCGATGGGCGCGTGGGCATCCAGTTTGACAAGACTGCTCTGGAACCGCGCATCGGATTCGCGTGGAAACCCATGGGGAGTGATAAAACGTCGGTCCGTGGCGGATATGCGATCTTCCACGATTCCGCCTGGAACCAGGGCGGCCAGGGACTATGGCAGAACCCGCCGTACTATGCAGAAATAGACCCCGACATCTTTCCGAATGTGCTGTTGACTCCGTCCTTTCTTTCGACTGGTCTCTGCAATCCCTTTGGAAACACGCAATGCGGTCTGTCTTACGGCTTCCAGCAGGCCACTCCCGCGAACCCGGCATGCCCCCCGGCGGGGATTCTGACTTCGCCCGTGAACCCCGGCTGTTACACCGGAACTATTCAGTCTGAGAACCGGAATTTCAAGCAAGGAATGGTTCAGCAATTCAATCTGAACATTGAACGCCAGCTCCCAGGGAATGTAGTGCTGACCGTGGGCTATGCCGGCTCCCGCAGCGCGCACATTCTGGTGAGTCAGTTAAACGAAAATCTTTCGTCGCCCGCTGCTTGCCCCGGCGGCTTCGATTTCACGCCCGGCTCCACTTACAACGTAGGCTGCAACTTTCCGTCCTTCCCGTACGCAGTAAACCAGCCTAACGGAGGAGCCTTTCAGTCTGTTGACACTAACAACAGCATCGGTGCCGCCCGTTATGATTCTCTCCAAGTCAAGGCAGAAACCAAGAGCGCGCGGCATGGTCTCTATGCCCTCATTGGCTATACTTATTCCCGCAATTTCGACTCCGGCCTTACGGATGGTCTGGGTACGAACCCCGGCGCGATGTACTATCCGCTCCCCGGATTCAACAAGCTAGATTGGGGTCTATCTCAGTTGAATCTAAACGACAGCTTTACCGCCAGCGTTATTTATGACTTGCCATTCGGCAAGGGCAAGAAATACGGCGGGAACTGGAGCGGAGCCGCCAACGCCATTCTTGGAAATTGGCAAGTGAATCTAATTGAGCGAGCGACGTCGGGTTTCCCACTGTTTGTGGTCGATAGCGGCGATGAGTCGGGCGTCTTCTTCTCTTATAACGGGAACACTTTTCAGCGTCCGAACGAAGTGGGTGACCCAAACAAGGGAGGACCGGAGGGCGGCAGTACGAATTGCCCAGCCCAGATCCACACACTCCAGAATTGGTTCAACCCGTGCGCTTTCGCCAAGGCGCCGGCCGGCGAACTTGGAACAGCCCCTCGTGCTCCGGTTTATGGCCCGCGTTTTGTAAATACGGATTTCTCGGTGTTCAAGGACTTTCCTTTGCGCGAGGCGATGAAACTGCAATTCCGGGCTGAGTTCTTTAACCTTTTCAACCATGCCCAGTTCTACCTGAACGGTGTCTCCGACACCGGAGAGCAGGACATAAATACTCCCTCCAGCTTCGGGGTGGTAAATAACACGGTAAATAATCCGCGTCTGATTCAGTTTGCGCTCAGGCTAAACTTCTAGGGGCTTATTGTGTGTTTTGATATGGGCAGACTGAGTCCAACTCAGTCTGCCTTTAACTTTGTCAGGTTAGGAATCTGCATTCGCAAGAAGTCTGGCGGCGAAGTGGGCAGATCGGCGAGGAATCGATGAGATTGGACAGATCGCGGTTCTTTGCACTGGCGCTGCTGATGTGTTCCTTCGCCTGCTGGGCGCAGGAGAAACGCAAAATCATCATCGATCAGGATGCAGCCGGTCCCGCTGGCACCGACCAGCAGTCGATGCTGTTACTGATCCAGTCGCCGCAGACGGCGGTGTTAGGCATCACGGTGGTGACGGGCGATCAGTGGCTTCATGAGGAAGTGGCACACACCTTGCGGATGCTGGAACTGATCGGACGCACGGATATTCCGGTTGTGCCGGGAGCCGAGTATCCGCTGGTTAGGCGGAAAGAGGAGGCGGAACGATGGGAACAACAATACGGCAGCGTGGCCTGGCTGGGAGCGTGGACGCCGAGGTTTTATCATCCGCCGGAGCAGTTAGGCGAGATGCCGGAAGGCAAGCCGACGACCCCAGCCGCCGAGGAGGATGCTGCGCATTTTCTTCTGCGCATGGTGCATAAGTTTCCGAATCAGGTGACGATTTATGCAGGCGGCCCGATGACCAACCTGGCCCTTGCCATCGCCATTGATCCCGAATTCGCTGGACTGGCCAAAGAGTTGGTGTTCATGGGAGGCAGCTTCAATCCTCGGACGGACGATCCTGAATTCGCCAATACTCCAACGCACGAGTTCAACCTCTGGTTCGATCCGGAAGCGGCTCATATCGTGCTCCGGGCGCCGTGGAAGCGAATCGTTTGTACGACGGTAGATATTTCTGTGAAAACGAGACTGACTGCGGACGTGATCGATCGCATCAAAGCTGGCGATGCGCCGGCGGCACGCTACGTCGGCAAGTATGCGCGGCTGCGGGGCAACTACAATTATCTGTGGGACGAACTGGCGGCGGCAGCGTGGCTCAATCCCAGCCTGATTACGAAGAAGGAAACGCTCTTCATGGATGTGGACCTGGACCGCGGAGCTGGCTACGGTAACACCCTGAGCTGGACCGAGCGGGATAAACCTAAGATCGAACTGCAGCCGGTCGAAGTGCAGGATGATGTGGACCTGGAGAAGTTTTACAAGATGTTTGTCGATCTGCTGACTGCGCCGACACCCCGGAAGAACTGAGCCGCAGAATCCCCACTGGCTCGGCGAACGACCATTTTCGGAATCCCAAATAGGCTTTCCCGCTGCGGGAATCAGCACTCGCCAAAGCGAGCTTTCCCCTTGACCTCACGTTTGCGTGACAGCTAGCGTGTGAAATGAGCCCCTGAAATCGAGTAGGAGTAGAGGGACCTGCGGCGGGGAGTTTCTGAGGGCGAGAGGCGAGGTTGATTATCTGATGGGAGCGGCAGTCTCAGGATTTTCGGGAACGGTTGCCGCAGTCTTTCTGCTGGCTGAAAACCGATTGCTGCGCGAAGCGTTGTTGCGCATTCTTTCAAAGAAGGACGACATTTGCGTGGTGGGGGCGGGATCGTACGGCCCCGAAGTGTTGGAGCAGATTGTGTCGACGCGAGCCAACGTGGTGGTGCTAGATTCCGTGGCTCCGGTTCTGGCGGAGCGCGGCGTGGTCCGCGAACTCCATCGACTTAATCCTGCCATAAGGGTGGTGATGGTCGGCATGGAAGCCGAAGAGGCGGTTTTTCTGCGCGTGGTGCAAGCGGGCGCCGTAGGTTACGTGCTCAAGGACGCTTCGGCGGTGGAGGTGGCGCGGACTATTCGTGCGGTTGCCACAGGCGAAGCGGTGTGCCCTGCAGCGCTCTCGGTCGTACTGTTTCAGTGGGTGGCGCGGCATAGGGCCGCTATTCCGAGCTTGCACCTCAAGACCAGTCTTGGCCTAAGCCGCAGAGAGCAAGAATTGGTGGGCTTGATCCAGCAGGGGCTCACGAACAAGGAAATTGCCAGCCGGCTGAACCTCTCCGAACAAACCGTGAAGAACCACGTGCATCGCATGCTGCGCAAGGTGGGTGCGCAGGACCGGCTCTCGATTGTAGAAGTGTGCCGCAACGAGGAACTTAGCATTTAGGCACTTCCCGCTGTGGCAGCCTGCTGAGAGATCGGATCAAGTCGACGGAGCAAAATGCATTCCAGGTCGTGGAGGTGAACAGTTTCGAAGTCACGCACCACGTGAACTGCTCCTGCGGTTGTGAGGTTCTCAGGCGTTTCGTGCAATGCCACCCCGAGACAACGCAGGCCCGCGGCGACGGCCGCCCGAACTCCTGAAATAGCGTCTTCGACCGCCAGCAAATGTTCGGGCTCGATTCCGATGCGATTACAGGCCAGCCGGTAGACAGCGGCATCCGGTTTGCCCAGGAGCACATCTTCCCCGGTCACGACCACTGGGAAACAATTCTGCAAACCCAGCTCGAGCAGCGTGGAGCGTGCCCGGCTGCGGCTGGCAGAGGTAGCGAGAGCCAACGCGGCACCACTTTGATGAAGCTCGTGTACAAAGCGGACCACGCCGGGAACGGGGGCAACGCCGAGTTGCATTTCCCGGAAAATGCAGTCCTTGCGCTTGCCGAAGTCCTCGAGTTCCTGGTCCGGGCAGTCTCCAAGAAAATGACGCAAGATGTCACCGCGTTTGCGGCCATCGAGAATGAAATCCAGTTCGGGCTCAGGTACATGACGTCCCAGCGTCTGAAAAAACCGGCGCCAAGCCTTGCGATGAACCGCATGACTGTCGACGAGGACTCCGTCCATATCGAAGATGACGCCCCGCAGATGTCCAGTATTCATAGGATCCTTCCGGGCAACACAGGGTTCGCCTGAAGGCCAGGGCTTGCTGGTTGCGGCGCGCCGGCCGCCGGCTTCTCATTTGGACACGGCCAGTCCAAAACGCCATTGTTGCCGGGCCATGTAACCTGTGCCAGTTCGTAGTTGGACAAAGTACCAATGTCGAGCACGTAGTCTTCGATGGGATAGCCTCGCATTTTGCCGAGCAGGCGGGGCAAAACATGAAACGCGAGATCCGCCGGAACGCAGGAAGGGATCAAATCGAATAGACGGCGATCTGCGATCATGAGTCCGGAAAAAACCCAATTGCTGCGCGGGATCTGAGGTTTTTCTTCGAACTCGATGATGGCCCCTTCGTTGTTCATGATGGCAACGCCGCAGCGTGAAGGGTCGGGCACCTGGTAGAGGCCAAGGGTGGCAATCCCTCCATGGCGGGAATGGAATTCACCCATGCGATTCAAGTCGGTGTTGGTGAGAACGTCGGAATAAAGGATCCAGAACGCAGCATCGGAACTTATCCAGGCTCGATTGGCAGCGAGCGTCCCGGCGGAACCCAGCAATCGGTCTTCATGGATCACGCGAACGCTCACCGGTGAGGCGCTACGCTTGAGATGCTGCTCGATGGGTTGCGAGTGCGCATGCAGGTTGATGAGGACATCTGTGATGGCGGAGCGGGCGCAGAGTTCGAGCCAGATGTCGAGCAGAGGGCGGCCGCGAATCGGCACCAGACACTTGGGAACGGAATCGGTGAGAGGGCGCAAGCGCGTGCCCAGTCCTCCGGCCAGCAGGAAGGCTTTCACGGTAAGTTCTCGCGATCGCAATGCTGCATGGATGTCAGACGGACGCCGCCTCAGATAAGGGTAAGAAGGTCCATCGTGTGCCCGCGTGTTCATCGTGGTCGATAAAGGGATCGTTCACGATGACTTGGGCGCCCTGGCCGTCGAAAGCAAAGGCCATCTCCTGGACAGCCTCGGCCTGCAGAGCGGAGCGCACTGCGTCCTGGCATGCGGGCTCGGCGTAGAGCAGAAGAAAGCCCCCACCGCCGGCACCGGTAATCTTGCCGCCCAGAACGCCGTTGTCGCGGGCCACTTCATAGAGGTGATCGATGCGTGGGCTGGAAATGCGCTGGGAGACGCGCTTCTTCGATTGCCAGGCATCGTCAAGCAGGTGGCCGAAGTGTTCCAGATCGCCGCACAGAAGAGATTCCTTCATCAGGACGGCTGCTTCTTTTACCTGGTGCAGCGCTTCCACAGCGGGGCCATCTGGGAGACGCGTGGATTTTTCCTGATCTGCGAGTATGTCCCACGAATGGTGAGCTGCGCCGGTGAAGAACAGCATAAGGTTCGACTGCAAGGCGGAAAGCACGCCTGGATCAAGTTGGAGAGGCTCAACCTGAGTGGTTCCGTCGCGGCTGAAGCGGATGTAGTTAAGGCCGCCAAAGGCAGCGGCATATTCGTCCTGCTTGCCGACATGCCGGCCCAGGCCCAGGCGCGTGATGTTGAAGGCGCGCGCGGCGAGATCGTGCTTCGACAAGGGACAACGCAAGTAGGTGGTGAGCACTTTCAAGAGATTTACGCAAACGCTGGCGGAAGATCCCAGGCCGGTACCAGGAGGAATTTCGGAAGCCAGGAAGAGATCGGCAGCCAGGTCCGTGCCCAGATCCTTGAGCACTGCGAGCGGAATCTCCAGGCCGCTGTCGTGGGCCGGCAGGGCGGCGAGATCGCTCCAGTTGCCAAACAGGCGAAGGTCGGAGGAGATGACCTGGATGCGGCCATCGCTGCGATTGCCCAGAATCGTATAGAAATACTTGTTGATAGACGTACTGAGCACGGCGCCGCCGAACTGCTCGTAATAAGACGGCAGGTCGGTGCCACCTCCGCCGAAGCTAATCCGAACCGGACTGCGTCCGATGAGCATGCTGTAACATCTCCGGAAAAGATTGGGTGCTCGGGGAATAAAAGATGGGGTGCAGTGCTGCGCTGGCGCCTGGCGTATCTTGTGTAGCATCTTTCCTCGCACGCCGGGGCAACCTTATCAGACGATGGGTCAGAGTCCAGATCGTCTCAATCAGCAACGAAAGATCCTTCAACAGCGAAGGATGCAACATGTATTGCAGGTCGTGCCGGGTTTTGTCCTCCGAGGTGTGCTGTTCGCGAAGTCCGTGCACCTGAGCCAGTCCGGTCATGCCGGGCTTCACCGAGAGCCGCTGTTGCTGCCATGCTGAATAACGGCTGGCCCGTTCGGGACTTTCGGGGCGTGGGCCCACCAGGCTCATGTCTCCGCGAAGAACATTCCAGAACTGGGGGAGTTCGGAGATACTCAACTGCCAAAGCATCCGCGCGAAACGAGACTCGCTGTGCGGGTCGTGGTCCAGGTTAAGGCGCAGCATGGAGAACTCGACGCCCCGCCGGCCGATGCGTTTTTCCCAGCGGAAGGCGCGGCCGGTCGAGAGGCGGAGAACCGCGGCGCAAAAAAGAAGGATAGGCAGCGTGAGCACGGCCAGGGCCGGGGCCAGCGCAAAATCCAGAAGGCGTTTGCCGATTCCCGCCGAAGCCGCCGGCACCATCTCCCCGAACTGCAGAAGGGGTAGGCCTCCGAGGTCGAGCAAGCTGGGGCGCGAAAGATAAAGTTCGTAGGGCTGTGGAACCAGGCTGACCCGGATCGCTTGCTGACGGCACAGCGCAACCAGGTTCAGTATTTCATTCGAAGCCGGAGTGTGCGCCATTACCAACTCGTCGACGTTGTGCTGCCGTAACAGATTGACGACATCCATAGTCGAGACGGTTGTCGAACCTGCAAGAGGTTCCCGGTTGGGTCGCGACGGCGGACCTTCCGCGCCCGGGCACAGAAACCCGATCACCCGGCACAAGAGTTCGGGATGGCGGGTGAATTTCGCCGCCAATTCGGTGGCCAACTGGTCGGAGCCGAGGATCACGACCCGCTGAACATCCCCCTTTTTGTAGCGCCGCAGGACCATTCGCAATGCCACCCAGCGAATGCCGAAAAAACCGATCAGCAAAAACAGTGAGAAGACGCTAAGCGTCATCCGCCCCACGTATCTCGCCGATAGATTCGCGACCGCGAGTAGAAGCACCATCAGGAGGGTGACTGCAAGCAGCAGATGCGAAACCAGCGCGGACAGCCGCCAGCCGCCCCGGAATCCGTCCAGATGCAGGTTTTCCGAGAGCAACACCCAGGCAAAGACCGTGCACACCACATAGACGACGAAGTTCGACGGCCCCAGCGGGAGTTGGCTGCAGTGCAGCCCTGAGCACAGTGCTTGCTCGCCAGCCAGGGCCACAGGAATCCACGCCAGGTCGGCCGCGAGGATTCGGTTGCGAAGCCGTTCTGGTTTCATGCTGGACTCTGATCTCTGCCGTTTTTCCCGTACTGCTTGATCTTCATCATCTCTGGTCTTTTGTCTTTCATTTCTTGATTGGTTCTGCTTGGCTGTTTCTGCTTAGCGCTTATCCGGAAAGGCTGGTTGTGGAATGACCGCAAACCGGACTGGCAAGAGGGATCCCGGCGCGGGCATGGTTCATCTCCTGAATCTCGTGCCGCAAAACGCGAAACACGGCGTGGGAGATCGAAACGTGGAGATCTTCGATGATCTGCATGTTGTCGGAGGGAACCACCACACAGACATCGCACAGGGATTTCATTTTCCCGCCCTGAAAGCCGGTGAGGCCGGCCGTGACCACTCCGGCCTGGCGGGCAACACTCAAGGCGGCGAGAATGTTGCGAGAGTTTCCGGTGCCGCTGATGGCGCATGCCACGTCACCGGGTTCGACCAGGTTTTCGAGTTGTTCGGCGAAGATCGCTTCGTAGCGGGTGTCGTTGGCCCAGGCCGTGAGCAAAGCAACATTGTCAGTAAGCGCGATCGCCCGGAGGCGTCTGCCAACGGAGGGAGCCGTGCCCTTGCCCAGGTCGCAGGTCATGTGCGAAGCCAGAGCGGCGCTGCCTCCATTGCCGAAAAGGAAGATGGTCCGGCCACGGTTATAGGCCTCAAGAAACACGCGGACCAATCGATCAATGGCCGGGAGGGGGAGCTTTTGGATGGTCGCGGACAACTCTTCGAGATAGGAGGGAACGTCGAACGCGCTCATTGTGATCCTTATTTTCTAAACTTGTTTCTTGACCGGTGCTTAAGTTTGGTTCTTATAACTTGGTTCTAAACGTGAATCAAAAGCGGCTAACTGGTTGCGCTGAGCAGCACCCCGGCGGCCCGCATATCGGCAACAGCGTCGGTTAGACGTGCGGGGACGCCGCCGGAGCTTTCGATCCACTCTAGAAAGTCGTCGAGAACCGCGCCCAGACCGCGTTTCGGTTTCCAACCCAGGTGCTTCAATTTTTCGATACTGGAAACGCTGTGCCGGTTGTCACCGCGGCGGTATTCGCCGGAGATATTGAGGCCGGCGGCGCTGGGGACACGGTTGAGCACCTGACGGGCGTAGTCCAGGATTGTGGTGGCCGATCCGCTGCCCACGTTGAAGGCTTCGCCGTTCGCCGCTTCTTTTTCAAGCACGAGCATGTTGGCCTCGACCACATCGTCCACGTGCACGAAGTCGCGGGTCTGATAGCCGTCTTCATAGAGGATGAGCGGCAGACGCTGCAATGCCCGAGCGCAAAAAATGCGGCACACCCCGGAGTAGTGGTTGTAGAGCGATTGCCGTTTGCCCTGAGTGATTGAGTAGCGCAGCGCGACGGTGGGAATGCCGTGCAGCCAGCCGAGTCCCAGCGCAGTCTTCTCCTGGGCAAGCTTTGAAACTGCATACTGGTTATAGGGATTGCTTGATCGCTCCTCGAGCGGCAGCGCCTGGGCCGATCGCCCGCACGAGGCGCATACCACCCCCCAGTCCCCGCGCCGCAACTGCCGTGGCGAACGCGGCACGGGCTGGAAGTCACCATGCTCGAGGCAGCGGTACTGACCTTCGCCGTACACCGCTTGTGAAGACGCAATGATGATTTTCTTCACCGGCAAGTGGTGCCCGACAACGAGTTCATAGAGCAGCGCGGTACTGACGGCATTGACCTCAAGGAAGCGGGAAAAGTCCGGCATGTAATCCTGATACGCGGCCTGGTGGGAAACAATATCGACTTGCTGCAAGGCGGCCAGCAGGGTGGCGCGATCGGTGACATCCCCGGGGATAAACTCGGCGCGATCCGGCACATAGCCGGGCAGGCCGCGGGGATGAACCCGAGGCTCGAGACTGTCGAGGATCCGCACCCGGAAACCTTCGCGAAGAAAGCGGTCAGCCAGGTGTCCGCCAATGAAGCCTGCACCGCCGGTGATGAGAACGCGCATGATTTTCTGGAAACTCCCTCTGCCGGAAAATCCGAGTGAGGAAACCGCCCGCGGCGATTACCGCCTTACTTGCCGGAACCGGAAAACACCGCAGCCACAGTACGAAGCAGGATCTTGAGGTCCAGCCTCAGCGACCAGCGGCGGATGTATTCGAGATCGAGCCGCACCCACTCGTCAAAGTCGTTAATCTGGTTCCGGCCATTGACCTGCCACAAACAGGTGATTCCCGGTTTGACCTGTAACTTCTGTTCTTGAAATTTGTTGAAACGCTGGTACTCGCTGGCCAGCGGCGGGCGCGGGCCCACCAGACTCATGTCTCCCTTGAGGACACTGTAGAACTGCGGCAGTTCATCCAAACTGTAGCGACGCATCCATCTTCCTGCCTTGGTGATGCGCGGGTCGTTGCTGATTTTGAAAACTGGCCCAGTCATCTCGTTGGAAGCCTCTAGCCTGTCCTTAAGCTCATCGGCATTACTGACCATGGACCTGAATTTGTAGCTGAGGAACGGCTTGCCAGCCTGCCCTACCACTCTCCAACGGTAAAAAATGCTGCCCGGCGAGCTGAGTTTGACGACGACCGCCAGAAACAGAAGGATGGGCGAAAGCATTATGAGAAGTGCGCCGGCGCCGACGACATCGATCCAGCGTTTAACCGCCTGGCGGAATGCGCTTTCCCAATTCGGCGAAAAAACCACGGCGGGATAATCAAAAGCTTGGGTCACTTCGCATCGGCCAGAACGAGCAATTCTTCCTCAAAACGGGACAGGATGGTCTCTTTTCCCAATTCAGCAAGAGCATAGTCCCGCGCGCTTTTCCCTAGCTTCTCCCGCAAGCTGGGGTTCTCGGCCAGGTGTTCGATAGCCCGGGCAAATGCGCAGGCTTCTCCGGGCTCGGCCACGATTCCGCGGCCTTCGACCACCTCCGCCAGTTGCGTGCCGGAGCGGGAGGTTGCCACCACGGGCCGGCCGCTGGCCAGCATGCCGGTCAACTTCGAAGGCATGACCAGATCGGCGGCGTCGGCGGTTTGCGGCAAGAGATGAATATCGGCCAGATTGAGCAAATCGTTGAGACGCGCGAACGGTTGCAGCGGAATCCATTGGACATTGGGCATTTGGCTGGTGAGATCGGAGAGAGCGTGCTTGCCCGGCCCCTCGCCGCAAAAAACGAAGCGTAAGCTTTTGTTCTCAGACAACCGGCAAGCGGCTTCTGCAAGGATTTCCAAGCCCTGCTTGCGGGACATGGTTCCGGCGTAGAGCGCAACTATTTCATGCGGGGAGATGCCCAGCTCGGCGCGCAGCGGACTCGGCTTCTCGAGGGGAAAGATTGCTCTCGTGTCCACCCAGTTGGGAAACAGACAGCAAGCCGACGGTGCCACCCCTTTCCCGACGAGTCTGGCCAGCATCTTCTCGGAAATCGTTGAGGCCCGGTCAAAGCCGGACATGATTTTTTTCTCTGCCCACTGGACAGCCGACCTCAAGGCCGGCGAGCTCAGCAGCCCCAGTTCAAAACCCGCGTCTGCTTCAAAATCCTGCACATGCAGCCAGGTCCTGGCCTGGGAGAATCTTCCCGTGATCAACGCCGCCGGCAAACAAAACAGAGTGGGCTCGACTACCAGCACCACCTCCGGCTTCCAGAAAACTTGCCGCAGCATAACCAGAAAACTGGTGAGCGCAAAGCTGGTCAGATGCAATACACGCTTTGCAGCTGAGGGCCGCAGCGGAACCCACAGTGGACAGCGCAGAACGGTCAAGCCACCAGTCGCGGGCACTGCCCGCGGCTTTTCCATGGGCGATCGGGCCGAAGAGATGCCCTGCCGCGAGTATTTCCTTGACGAGAATCCTGGGGCCACCTTCCACTCCGGGTTAAACGGTGGAGCGGTGACGGCCCGCACCTCGTGGCCCCGGGCCGCCAGCCATTCTGCCATCTCCCCGGTGTATTTGCCCACGCCCACCAGTTCGGGCGCAAAATTGAGACCGTGAATCAGGATGCGCACTGGGTCACGGATGGGGTTGAGCCCGGGCTGGCCGGCTGGCGATCCTCGAACCGGGAGCAAAAATCCGCGTAGGTTTGACGCAAACCCTCGCGCAAGTCGATTCGCGGCCTCCAGCCCAGTTGCGCCAGCCGCCCGCTGTCCAGCAGCTTGCGGGGAGTCCCGTCGGGCTTCGAGGAATCAAAGACTAACGAGGAATTAACCCCAACCACTTCGGCGACTATCTCGGCCAGTTCCCGCACCGTCAGATCCTCTCCGCAGCCGATGTTGACCAGGGGCGCAACGTTATCGCGGGCGGCAAGCCGGCCGAAAGGCTCGGGCGCAAGGTTCAGGAGAAAGATGCTGGCATCGGCAGCATCTTCGCTGTGCAGAAGTTCCCGCCGGGGAGTGCCGCTTCCCCAGATTACGACTTCGCGGCAGCGTTTGATTTTTGCTTCATGCATTTTGCGGATCAGGGCTGGAATCAGATGAGACTGCTCGGGATGATAATTGTCGCCGGGACCGTACAGGTTTGTGGGCATGGCCGCCAGGAAGCGGGTTCGGTGTTGACGGTTGTACGCCCATACCATTTCGATCCCGGCAATCTTGGCGACTGCATAGGCGCGATTGGTGGATTCGAGCGGGCCTCCCAGCCAGGATTCCTCCTGCAGGGGCTGAGGTGCCAGCCGGGGATAGATGCAACTGGAACCGAGAAACAGCAGGCGCTCGACCCCGCTGCGCCAGGACTCGTGGATCACGTTGGTTTGAATCTTTAGGTTCTCGAAAATAAAGTCCGCAGGGAAGGTGTCATTCGCCAGGATGCCCCCGACCTTGGCCGCGGCCAGAAATACGTAGCGGGGGCGATTCTCGGAAAAGAAATGCCGCACAGCACCGGCGTCGGTGAGGTCCAGTTCGCTATGAGACTGCAACAATAGATTGTCATACCCGGCCTGCCGCAGGCGCCTGACCAGTGCCGAACCGAGCAGGCCGGAGTGGCCGGCAACGTAGATTTTGTCGGAAGGCTGCATGCACTATTCGCAATACGTGCGATTTTATGACAGTCTTATTCGTGATGCGCGAAAACTTTGTAGCCGTTGGTCTTCACTAACTGGTCACGCTCGGCAGCCTGCAGGTCCGCGGCCGCCATTTCCCGTATCAGCTCGTGAAACGTCACCCGCGGCCGCCATCCCAGCCTGGCGCGGGCTTTGGCGGCATGACCCATCAGCGAATCCACTTCGGCGGGCCGCAGGTAGCGGGGATCGATGCGCACGATGCAGTTGCCGAAGGCGTCATAGCCTTTCTCGTTCGCTCCGGTACCTCTCCAGTGAATTGCAATCGCAAGTTCGTCCGCCGCCGCCTCGACAAATTCACGGATCGAATGCTGCTCGCCGGTGGCAATCACGAAATCCTCGGGCTCCCGCTGCTGCAGCATCAGCCACTGCATTTCCACATAGTCGCGGGCGTGGCCCCAGTCCCGCCGGGCTTCCAGATTTCCGAGGTAGAGGCAATCTTCGAGCCCCAACTTGATGCGGGCGAGAGCGCGCGTGATCTTGCGGGTGACAAAGGTCTCGCCTCGCACTGGCGATTCGTGGTTGAACAGGATTCCGTTGCACGCGTACATGGCATAGGCCTCGCGGTAGTTCACGGTGATCCAGTAGGCGTAGAGCTTGGCGACACCATAGGGTGAACGCGGATGAAATGGGGTTTGCTCGGTCTGCGGAGTCTCGGCCACCAGGCCGTACAGCTCGGAACTCGAGGCCTGGTAGAAGCGGGTTGTTTTTTCCAGACCCGAAACCCTGATTGCATCGAGCAGGCGGAGAGTTCCAAGAGCGTCGGCGTTGGCGGTGTATTCCGGCTGTTCGAAGGAGACCGCCACGTGGCTCTGGGCCGCGAGATTGTAAATCTCGTCAGGCTGCACTCGCTCGACAACACGGAGCAGGCTCATGGCATCCGTCATGTCGCCGTAGTGCAGGAAGAACCGCCGTCCGGAGACGTGGGGATCTTCATACAGGTGGTCGATGCGTTCGGTATTCAGCAAAGAACTGCGACGCTTGACGCCGTGTACCTCGTATCCTTTGGTCAGGAGGAAATCGGCGAGGTAGGAGCCGTCCTGGCCGGTGATGCCGGTGATTAAAGCTTTCTTCATGAGTGGGTCCAATCGAATGGTGACACGAACGCGAATTCTGGTCGTTCTGCCGATGATCAGTTCTTGATAGCTACAGCGACCAGGCAATCTCCCCGCCCCACCCGGTTGCCCCAGTAAAGCAGCGGAAAGAGGAGCACCCGGCACGCCAGCACCAGTCCGAAAACCAGCAGCGGATTCCGCAGTTGTCTCGTGGGCCTGCCCTGGCGGGCGAAGAGCCGGGCGATGATCGAAGAAGCTACCCACAAGGCCGGGGTAATCTGCCTGATTTCAAGGTCGCGGAACCCGGTATCTTCCAGCAGACCCCGAAGGGTGAGAGAAGAGAAATGCGTGATATGAAAGGGGACGTGCCAGTTAATCCACCTCCGCCCAAACACGGAACGCAGCCAGCTTTGGCTGTTGGGACAGCTGATCCAAACCTGGCCTTCGCTCTTGAGCAAGCGGACGACCGCGAGCAACATGGCTTTCGGGTCGAGCGAATGTTCGAGCACATTGGAAAGCACGGCGACATCGTAGGGAGCGGCCGGATTGAAGTCGTCCAGTTGGCCAGTAAACACTGCGAATCCGGCGGCGCGGGCAACCGCTGCTGCGGTTTCGTTCAACTCGGTGCCTTCCGCATGGAAACCGTTGCGCGCATAGTTCTTCAGAGTTCTTCCTTCGTTGCAGCCAATGTCGAGCAGCCGCCCGCGGCCGTGGCGGGTGTGGAAGGAGATATCCCCGTCGAAGCGAATCCAGAGACGATAAAGTGGAGAGGAGAAAAACCAGTCCCGGAGCGCGGTGTATATGGTCCCGCGCTCTCCGAAGAAATTGTAATAGCGCTCATAAAGGTTCTTGAGTTCGGCCGGCGAAGGGACGGAGGAAAGTTGCTCCAAGCCACAGCGCCGACAGCGGCGGACTTCGAAGCTGCCCTCGATTCCGAACCGGGTATCAAAAAGTCCGGCAATGGAAGTCTCCGTCAACTCCCTACACAGCATGCAGTCGGACGGCTCAACGATTGCGGACCTGGTCTCTGCTGCCGGAATATTCCCGCCCAGATACGCTACAGCTTCTGTCGTAAATTGGAGTTCGCTCACGTCGGGCTTCCTCACTTGAGTGCCGCCAGGCTAGAGGTTCGAATCGCTACCAATAACATCCACCCTCGATCGCCCGGATGTTTTGCGGCGTCTCGCTGGCCGAGGGGCGAACCCATGCCTCGTTGCAGAAGGCCATGATTCGCTGATTCTGTTCCCACCGGTTCCCCTTGATCCCAAAAAGAATTTGGGTGACGCCACCCAGGTGAATGGCCCACGCGCCCAGAGATCTGGCATGGGCGACCAGCGGAATCGACCACGCTCCGGCGCCGACCAGAGCCGCGTCAAAACTCGACGCCGCCATTTGTGCGCGTAAGGCATCGAGGGCTGTGAACCAGTCGGGGAAGGCCGGGTTCACCAGGTAGGAACTGAGTGGGACGCGGACGGTCCGCAGATCGAAATCCGGGAGCACTTCCGGTTTCGCCCGCCAGATCTGCCGCCGACGCCGGTACTGGGCCTCGATCGTGGAGGCGAAAGGACTCACCACCAAAACGCGTTTTCCCGCCAGATGCTGGCTCCACGGGCGCTCATTATAGTAAGGCTCAAGCGCATCCAGTTCCGTGAGACTTGCCTGGGGAGCGAACTGCCGGTGCGCCGCATGCTCCCCGAAATTAAACCACACCGCCAGGACGTCCAGACTGGCGAGGGCTTGGGCGTAGGTTTTGCAAAAGCGCGAGAAGATGGCGGACTCTGGAGGATAGACTCCCGCGATACGGTGCAGGTTTCTGGCTACGTAGCTTTTCCAGAATTCGCAATGGCCGCTGGCATCCGCTCGCCGCAAGTAGTGACGCAACGCGGCCATTTCTCCGGAGCCGATCTTGCCTGCACCTACCGGCCGGCTGATAGAGCCAGCCAGCAGGTCGTTGCCTTCCTGGGATGACAGTATGTGCGTACCAAAATACTTTGCCCGTTCCACGAGTCTGCGATGCTGGGTTAGTGGACGGGCGAATGACTTCACTCGGTAGTAAAGGTCGTTAAACAAGCAGCCTCGAGGCGGTCCGTTTGCGGGCTCTCAGCACAACGGATCGATGGCTCCGAAGACGGGAGGCGAAGCCAGCCCCCCCGCCGGAGTCGCAATTGGCGCGGACGCCGGAGCGGACACGGCGCACAAACTTTTTTCCAGCCGGAACGCCCAGATTAGCAGGGCTGTCTCCAGCAGATTGATCATGTTTTCGGCGAAAGTGCATCGCGCAAACCAGATCAGGATTACAAACGAAACCGCCGACATCAAGGGCCGTCCACTGGCGCCGGCGGCCAGAGCATTCGTGTACTTGACCACCCCCCAGGTAAAGAACGGCAATACAAAGATGCTGACCGACCCAAAATTCGCGTAGGCTTCGCCCAGCGCGGTGGCGCAGAGGCTGGTGGTTTCGCCGGGCATGTAGAAAGCCGCGGCCTGGTTGGTAAAATCCAAGGGACGGCTGGGATAAACGCTTCTCGGCAGCCAGCAGGTCAACAGCCTTCCGTAGGTGCTGCCTTCGAGATAATCGAACCTGCCTCCGAAATCGTTGACGATATGCATCAGAAGCATGACCGCTGCCCCTTCGGTGGCGTGCATCAGGCTGGAGAGCACCCGGTCTTCGGTGTCCGCTTCGATTACGCCAGTGGTCACGCTTTCCGGAATTTTGCTCAAGTCATGACGCACCGCGCCCCAGGCGCTGAAACCAAGAACCAGAAGCGGTGAGGTCACGAGCACAATTGCGATCAGTTTTTTCCTTCCGTAGAGCCAACTG
>Ga0307476_10000202_pt1 | contig 57635 bp, 56 predicted proteins | sample atmos_gasesECM2C_2_FD_203314 | JGI IMG/M metagenome (GOLD analysis project Ga0307476, IMG submission 203314) | Hardwood forest soil microbial communities from Morgan-Monroe State Forest, Indiana, United States - atmos_gasesECM2C_05 | ecosystem: Environmental > Terrestrial > Soil > Temperate... | reverse complement strand
CACCCACGTCCGCAACCTCGCCGACTGGCTGGCTGCGGCGAAGGACGCCGGCTTCTGGATCTGGGGTGCTGACGCCGAGGCCGACGCGACCCCTTGGTCGGTCGATCTGACCGGTCCCACGGTCCTCGTCATGGGCGGCGAGGGCAAAGGCCTCCGCCCCCGGGTCGCGAAGTCCTGCGACGGCCTGATCGGACTGCCGCAAGGCGGCCAGATCGACTCCCTGAACGTCTCCGCGGCCACCTCAGCGCTGCTTTTCGAGGCGCTGCGCCAGCGCTCCTAGGTCTCCGCCGGGGTCCTTCTCGGGCCGGGCAGATGCAACGGCGATTGCAAAAAGTCGCAATTTGGGGTTGACAGAACTCCGCCTAGCGGTAAACATGGCGCCCACATAAGGTTGAACCTCAGCTTGAGTCTGAGGCAGCAAAGTAAATAGTCGGCGCTCCTGGGGAGGTAAGCGGCGTCACGACCCTTCAGCAAGGAGAAGGATCTGTGGCTCTATCTACGCCTACGCAAGCGGTCCGGCAGCCAGCAGCCGGACGTTCCTCCCAGGGTAACCCTCAAGCTGAGCTTGATGATCACTATCTGGTCGCCCTCGCCAAGGAGGGCCGCCCCGACGCCTACGACATGATCGTTCGCCGCTACCGCGGCTTCGTCCGTCTCAAGGCTTCGTCTTACTTCCTCCTCGGCGGCGAGTCCGACGATCTGATCCAGGAGGGCCTGCTCGGCCTCTACAAGGCGATCCGCGACTACCGCACCGACCGCGAGTCGAGCTTCCGCAACTTCGCCGAGCTCTGCATCACGCGGCAGATCATCACCGCCGTCAAGACGGCAACCCGCAACAAGCACACCCCGCTCAACCAGTACGTCTCCTTCAGCCAGACGCCGGCCGCCGCCGGCGACTCGGAAACGACCCTCGACGAGATCCTGCCGGGACCGAGCGTCCACGACCCGGTCAACCAGGTGATCGCGACCGAAGAGCTGGAGAGCCTTGTCTCCTGCCTGTCCGGTGTCTCCGGCGTCCTCTCGGAGCTCGAGAGCCGCGTCCTCTCCCTTTACCTCGACGGGCACTCCTACGAGGCGATCGCCGAGAAGCTGGAGTGCGACACGAAGACGGTCGACAACGCCCTGCAGCGGGTCAAGCGCAAGGTCGGCACTCACCTCGCCAGCCGCGAGGTCGCCGCCTGAGGCCGTCCGCCCTGCGCATCTCTGCGTCCCCGCCCGCTCGCGTGCAGAGCACGCTTCGCTCCCTGCGTCCTTGATCTGCTTGCCCGGTCGGCCTCAGTCCCTTTCCATGTCGGCGAGCACGTAGTCGAGCAGATCGCGCCCGTGGTCCGAGGCGACGGCGACGTCGTCGGCCTTGACTCGGACCCGGTGCAGCGACTGCATGCGGAGAACGTCGCCGTCGGTGCGGTTGTTGGGGAAGACGCCGGAGTAGGAGACGCCGAGCCGCTCTAGGTCGTCGGCGACCAGCGCCGTCGCCGGCTGCTCCAGCGGCAGGTCGACGTAGACGGCGTCGAGGCCGAGGCTGTGGAAGAGGTGACGCCGCTCGGCGCTAATAGCCGCCTCGAGGTCGGCGCCGGGGACGTCGACCGTGATCAGGGCCAGGTTGTGGTCGCGGTTGACCTCGACGTGGAGCTTGGTGCAGAGCTCGAGCTCGGCGTCGGGGGCCGGCACCGCCAGCGTGCCCCGCAGCTCGCATAGAGCCAGCGTCTGACCGACGATCTCGTGGTGGCGCTCGGGCGCGTAGACGCGGCGTTCGTCGCCGTCGTTGAGCTTGGCGTAGAAGAGCGCCGCCGATTGCCGTTTGCGCGGTCCATCGGCGGCGGCGTCGTTGGCGACCGAGGCCGGGATCCAGCCGAGCAGGAAGCCGGTCTCGTTGGCGCCGAGGTCGATGTTGGCGCGCTGGCTGTAGGGGTGGGCGGCGGTCGCCTCGCTGAACATCCCGGCCAGGCCCTGATCGCGGGCCCAGTCCATCAGGTAGCGCTTGGTGCGGGTGAAGAGATGATGTCCCCGCGCCGCCGGCATCGTCACCGCCTGCCCCGAGTGGGCGACCGCGTCGCCGGCGGCGGCAAGGCTCATCCCCTCATGACAGAGCAGTTCGCCGTCCTCGGTCTCAGCCACGCATGAGACATAGCGTCCATCGGCCAGCCGGGCCGCCACCTCGGACTCGTCGTAGACCCAGCGCACGTCATAGGTCTGCCCGTAAGCGGTTTCGATCGCCCCGGTCAGCACGCTACCCTCATGGGGCCCCAAGAACCTGAAGTTGACGTTTAGCTCTTCGTTCATCAGCTAACTATTGCCACCCTGCCCGCCTAGCTCAACCTGGGAGAGCACCTGATTTGTAATCAGGAGGTTGCCGGTTCGATCCCGGCGGCGGGCTTCTCACTGTCTCCACCACCGCCGGTCAGCTCTCGGCGAGGATGCGGGACTTCTCGGCGGCGAACTCCTCGTCGGTGAGGACGCCTTTTTCGCGCAGGGTGCCGAGCCGCTCGAGGCGGGCCAGCCTCGAGTCCTCGCCGCCGGCGTCGGGCATCGTCCGGGTCGGTGCCTCCGTGTGCGCCTCGCCCTCCTCCACCGGCCGCCGCACTTCCGGCAGCCGCAGTTTGGACGCCCGCTCGCCGAGGTTGGCGCCTTTGACGGCGCTCACGACTTTGTCCCTGGTGTTGCCGAAGGTGTCGCCGAACTTGGCGTCGGGGAATTCCTCGGCGGCCTGCTTGCGCAGCTCGTGGATGCCGAAGGCCGCCATCCCGGCGATCACCAGGGTGGTGAGGAAGGAGCGCAGACCCTGGGTCGCGGCGGAAAGGAAGTAGATGCAGACGATGAGCGCGAGGCCGGTGTAGACCCAGGCGACGTAATTCTCCAGCGCCGGCGCGATCACTTTGCGAGTGGCGCGAGCTGGGCTGGTCGGTGAGGCGAGCCAGCCGGCGGCGGCGAAGAGGACGCCGACGACGATCACCGAGGTGGCGATGCTGGTCATCAGCGAGGTGCCGATCGACCAGGCCGCTTCCCCGGCCGGCTTCACGCTCTCCTGTTTGACCAGCTGGTCGACGACGATGCCGCCGGCGACGTGGCGGGCGACGATCACCGCGAACCCGGCGGCGATCAGGCCGATGCCGCTGAACAGCACCGTCACCCACCGCCCTCCTTTCGAGAGGTAGATCGCCAGCCCGAAGACGAGGAAGGTGAGGATCGAGAGGACGAGCGCCAGGCCCTTGATCGCGACCGCGATGTTTTGCGCGGTCTTCAGTTCGTCGGAGTGGAGGATCTCGATCTGGCCCGCGTCCGGCGGCAGCTTTTCCGCCAGGCTCTTGGCGAGGCCGATCTGGCCGGCGAGGTTGGTGATCAGGCTGCCGAGGTTGAGGCTGACCGTGCCTTCCGAGGTCGAGACCGCTTCGCCCTTGTCTTCGAGCACGGCCAGCAGCTGTTCGTGCGCGGACCGGTTGGCGTCTTCCCAGAGCGACTGCGCGGTCGAGCTTTCCAGGACTTTTTCGGCGCCCTGCCCAGCCACCTGGCGCAGCCCGCCGGCGGCCGGGCCGGCGAGGTCCTTGGTGTCGCCGGGGAGGATGTCCTTCAGTTCTTTTTCGATGTCGACGTTTTCGTAGAGCTGGTCGACGAGGTAGTCGCTGAGGGCGGTGCGGATCTCGGCGTTGTGCAGCAAGCGGCCGCTGGTGTTGACCCAGTCGTCGGTGTTGAGCGCCTGGCGCTCGATCCAGATCGCGAAGACGCTGAGGAAGGCGAGGACCGAACCGAGGACGATCAGTGCTTTGACCGTACGACGGCGTCCGCGGCTCATGCCGGGATGCTATACGTGGGCCATGAAGCTAGAGGGCATTCACCACATCACGGCGATCACCGAGAACGCCCAGCGCAACGTCGATTTCTACGCGGGCGTGCTGGGGCTGCGGCTGGTCAAGAAAACGGTCAACCAGGACAGCCCGACGGTCTACCACCTTTTCTTCGCCGACGAGGACGGCGACGCCGGCTCCGATCTCACCTTCTTCGAGTATCCCGGCGCGCCGCTGGGCCGGGCCGGGGCCGGGATGGTCCACCGCGTCGTCTGGCGGGTTGCATCCGAGGAGACGCTCTCGTTCTGGGCCGAGCGGCTCGCCGCCAACGAGATCGAGTCGACTCGCGAGGGCGCCGGCCTGCTCTTCTCCGACCCCGAGGGCCTTGACCACGAGCTGCTCGTCGTCGACGTTCCGGACGCGCCGCTGGCCGCCGAGCATCCCGAGATCCCGGCCGAGCACGCGCTGCAAGGGTTCCATGCGGTGCGCGCCTACAGCGCCGCCCCCGACGCCAGCACCGGGTTGCTGGAGGCGCTCGAGTTCGAGCAGGTCGACGGTGCCTGGGAAGCCCGCGGCGACGAACGCGGCGGCCGCTACATCTACGACGAGCCGCCGGCCGAGCCCGGCTTGCAGGGCGCCGGCAGCGTCCACCACGTCGCTTGGGCCTCGACCATCGAGGAGCACATGAAATGGCGCGAGAAGGCGATCTCCGCCGGCGCCCGGCCGACCCCGGAGATCGACCGCTTCTACTTCAAATCGATCTATTTCCGCGAGCCCAGCGGCGTCCTCTTCGAGATCGCCACCCTCGGCCCCGGCTTCACCGTCGACGAGCCGCTCGAGCATCTCGGCGAGAAGCTCTCGCTGCCGCCGGCCTTCGAGCACCTGCGCGACGAGGTCGAACCGAACCTGCGGCCGGTCGTCAACCCGCGCACCGTGCAGAGCGATTGACCGAGCCGTTCGTCTGGCGTGATGCCGGACGCACGGTCGTTTTTCGTCCCGACGCTCTGGCTCGGGCGCCGGAGATCCTCGGCGAGCACGGCTTCGACTCGTTCACCCTGCTGAGCACCGAGCGGGCGCTGGCCGACGCTCCGGCCCTCGCCGAGGCCGCCGCCGAGGTCCATCTCGTCCCGCCGGGCCAAGTCCCAACCCTCGCCGCCACCCTCCTCGTGCGGGTGGTTGTGCTCCTTCTCGCTATGCATGACGATGCTCAACCTCGGTCGTTGGTGGCGCTCGGTGGGGGACGGGTGGTGGACGTGGCGAAGGCCGTTGCTTCGGTGACGGGTGCAGACGTTGCGGCGATTCCGACGACGATGTCGGGGGCGGAGATGACGGGGAACCACCGCTTGCCGGCCGGGTTCGAGGACCGGGTCGAGGCGACTATTCGGCCCGCGCTCGTGCTCGCCGACCCGGCGGTGATGACGAGCCAGCCGGAGCCGCAGTTGCGGACGAGCTCGATGAACGCGCTCGCCCACGGCGCCGACTCGCTCTACACGCCGCTCGCCAATCCGGTCTCTGAGTGGACGGCGCTGCGCGGCGCCAGTGCGATCGCGAGCGCGCTGGACGAAGGGCCCGCCACTCGCGACCGGGCCGGGCTCGCACTCGGCTCGCTGCTCTGCGGCTACGCGATCGACTCCGCCGGGATGGGCCTGCACCACGTCGTCTGCCAGTCGCTGGTCCGGCTCTGCGGAACTCCCCACGCCGAGACCAACGCCGCGATCCTCCCGGTCGCGATGGGGTTCCTGCTCGGCCGGGCGCCGGACGCGATCGGTCCGCTGCCGGCGGCGCTCGCCACCTACCCAGGGCGCCTCGAGGAGCGCCTGCGCGAGCTCGGCGGCAACCCAGCCGCCCTCGGCGAGCTCGGCGGCGAGGAATCACGGCGCGAGGAGGCGATCGAGGCCATGCTCGGCCGACCCGAGCTCGGCCGCGTTCCCGGCCCTCCCCTCACCCGGGAGGAGCTGACCGGGCTCGTGGGCCGCGCTTGGTAGTGGCCCGTCCACCTCTCGGCGGGCCGGGTAACCGACCCGCGTCTCCCGTGTAGCGCTCTGCGTGGACGCCGAGCGACTGTCCAGATACCACGCCTACACGCGTGGGCACAGCGTCAACTGGCCGATGTACATCGTCGCCAGGATCTTCCTGACGCCGTTCTTCCTCGCCTACTTCCGCTGGGGCCGGACCGGTCGCCCCAACGCCCGCCACATCAGGGGCGGCCTGATCGTCGCCGCCAACCACCGCAGCTTCCTCGACCCCTTCGTCGTCGGCGGCTGCCTGCCCTGGCGCCGGCCGATGAACTACGTCGCCAAGCAGGAGCTGTTCCGCAACCCCTGGCAGGGCTGGCTGCTCTCCCGCCTCGGTGCCTTCCCGATCCGGCGTGGCGAATCCGACGAGGAGTCGATGGAGACCGCGCGGATGGTGGTCGAACGCGGCGGCACCGTCTGCATCTTCCCCGAGGGGACGAGGATCCGGCGCGGGACCCTCTCGACCCCGCGCCGCGGCGTCGGGCGGCTGGCGCTGCAGACCGGGGCGCGGGTGATCCCGGCCGCGGTGATCGGCACCGAACACGTGCGCCGCGGCTGGCGGATCCGGCCCCGCAAGGTGCGGGTGAGGCTGGGTCGGCCGATGACCTTCCCACGCGCCGAGGAGCCGTCGAAGGCGCTGGCCGAAACCGTCACCGCGCGGATCTGGCCCAACGTGCAGCTGCAGTGGGAAGACCTCGGCGGCCTGCCGCCGCTGCGCCGCGCCGCCGTGATCGGCGCCGGCAGCTGGGGCACCGCCGTCGCCGTCCTGCTTGCCCGCGGTGGGCTCGAGGTCCAGCTCGGCGCCCGCACCCCCGAGGCCGTGGCGCAGCTGATCGAGGATGGCGAAAACCGCCGCTACCTGCCCGAGGTGTCGCTGCCGGAGTCGATCGACGTCCGCCTCGCCTCCCAGATCGAGCTCGACGGCCTCGACCTGATCTGCCTCGCGATTCCGTCGAAGAACCTGCCGCAGGCGGTTGGCGCGATCGCCGACCGGGTCGGCGGCCGCTCCTCGATCCTGCTGATGACCAAGGGCCTGATTCCGCCCCAGGGGGAACTGCCAGCCGATTACGTCAGCCAACGCGTGCGGGCGCGGGCGATCGCCAGCCTCGGCGGCCCAGCCCACGCGCGCGAGGCGGTCTCCGGCTCCGCCGCTCTGGTTCTCGCCTCCGCCGACGCCGACCTGCGCCAGCAGCTCGGCGAAGTCTTCGACCATGCCGGGCTCGTCTGCGAGCGCTCCCGCGACGTCACCGGGGTCGAGATGGCCGGCGCCGCGAAGAACGCCGCCGCCCTCGCCGCCGCCGCAGCGGAGCCGCACGGACTCAATGCCGCCGGCATCGCCGCTGCCGAGATCTGGAGCGAGTGCATCGAGTACGCGATCTCCCGTGGCGCCGAGCTCGAGACTTTCTCCGGCCTTGCCGGCGTCGGTGACCTGACGGCAACGGTGATGGCTCCGGCCGGGCGTAACAGGCGGGCTGGAGAGCTGCTCGGCACCGGCACGCCGGCGGCCGAGATCCCGGCTCAGATCGGCCAGGCTTCCGAGGGGCTCGACACGACGCCGCTCCTGGCCGAGGCGGTCGCCGCCTCCGGCGTCTCGGCCGAGGCGCTGAGCGGGCTCGCCGATTTGATCGCCGGCAAGATCGACGCCGCCGAGTGGGTCGCCGGCTTGCGCCGCGTCGAGCGAGCACGACGGGCAGCCTGATGGCGGCCCTGATCGCATTAAGCGGGATCCGCTTAGGCTGGGACGGTGAGTGGCCCCGAGGAGAACGTCGAGCCGGCCGAGCTGGCGCCGGCCGCGAAGGCGGAGCTCGACCGCGCCTTCGAGGACTTCTACCGGGCCCACCTGCGCGACGTCTACTCCTACGCCTACTACAAGATCGGCAACCATCACGACGCCGAGGACCTGACCGAGCAGGCCTTCCTCCAGGCCTATCGTCACTTCGACCGCGCCCGGCGCGAGTCGCACGGCCGGCCGCTGCGGCCCTGGCTGATCAGGATCGCCCACAACCTCGCCTCGAACTACTACCGCGACCGCTCGCGGCGGCCGCAGAGTCCGCTCGACGAGAGCGCCCCGATCGCCGCCCGCCACGACACGGTCGCGATCGCCGAGGGGCGGGAGGAGCTGCGCCAGGTGATGGCCAACCTCGAGCATCTCTCCGACGACCGCCGCGAGGCGCTGATCATGCGCTTCGCGTTGGGAATGGACAATCGGGAGATCGCGCGGGCGCTGGGGCGCTCGGACGGTGCCACCAAGGTGCTGATCCATCGCGCTATCAAGCAGTTGCAGGAGGAGATGAGCGATGACCGAGCCGAGTAGGGATCCGGGTGCGACGAGCTGGGACGTCGAGAGCCTGTTGGCCGACGCGCTGGCGCCGATCGAGCCGCCCGAGCGGCTCTCGGGCCGGATCGAGGACACGCTCTCGGCGATCACCCAGGCGGCCGCCGAGGAGCTTTCCGACTGGGCCGAGGAGCTTTCCGAGGGTGAGCTGAGAGCACTGCGCGATCCGCGCAACTGGGTGCGGCCGGTGGTCGCGGTCGGCGCCGGCACTGCCGCCACCGGCGCCCTCGTCCTGCTCGAGCTGCGTCGCCGCAGCCGCCAGAAGAGCGAGAGCGGCCTGAAGTCCCTAGCCGGCGGCTTGCGCTCGCGCATCTAGGCGCGAGCGCTTCGGCGTCGCGGCCGCCGCCGCGAGCCCGAGTAGTCCGATCGCGAGGCGCAGAACGTTCTCGGCGCCGCCGGCGGGGAGGAAGCCGAGGATCGCGTCGCCGGCGTCGAGCGCGAAGCCCCAGACCGCCAGCACCGTGAACAGGCTGCCCGCGGCGAGGGCGTAGCGACGCGAGGCGAGACCCCCGGCGAGCAGTCCCAGCGAGCCGGCGACGACGTAGAGGAGATTCGTCCAGGCGTTGGCTCCGAACGCCCCGAGCACCTTCGCGACGTCGCCGGGAGCACCGAAAGAAGCGCTGTAGAAAAAGCCGGCAATTCCCAGCAGCAAGAGGAATGCACCGGCCAAGGTGGCATACAGGCGGGCAGGGCTGGCGGCCTCCATCGGCGCCGATTGTAGGCTCCATCGTCCGCATGGCCCAGACCTGTTACCGCCACCCCGACCGCGAGACCGGTGTTTCCTGCTCTTCCTGCGGTCGTCCGATCTGCCCCGACTGCATGACGCCGACCCCGGTCGGCATGCGCTGCCCGGAGTGCATGCAGCAGCGGACCAAAGTCGTCCGCAACCCGACCGCTCCCGCCGGTCAGGCTCGGGCGTTCCCGGCGACGATCGCGCTGATCGTGATCAACCTCATCGTCTACGTGATCGAGATCGCGGGTGGGCCCGGCGGGATCAACAACCCGGGCAACAAGTTCGTCAGCGAATTTGCGCTCAACGGCTTCTTCATCGCCGAAGAAGGGGAGTGGTACCGGCTGGTCACCGGCGGCTTCCTCCACGCCAACTTCTTCCCCCATCTGCTCTTCAACATGGTCCTGCTCTTCTTCCTCGGGCGGCTGCTGGAGCCATCGTTGGGCACCGTCCGGTTCGTCGCGATCTACTTCGCGTCGCTGCTCGCTGGTTCTTTCGGAGCGCTTTTGCTCACGGATCCAACTGCCTTCACCCTGGGGGCTTCAGGAGCAATCTTCGGCCTCGCTGGAGCGATCTTCGTGATCGCCCGCGGACGCGGCATGGACGCGATCGCGGGGGAGATCGGCATCCTGATCGTGATCAACCTGGTCTTTACCTTTGGTGCCAGCAACATCAGCGTCGGCGGCCACCTCGGTGGCCTGGTTGGCGGTGCTTTGTGTGCGCTTGCGATCGTTGCCGGCGAGCGTGGAAGGCTCGGTTCGAGGCGGCTGCCGGCGGAGCTCACCCTGATCCTGGCGGTCGCAGTGATCTCGGTTCTCGGCGGCCTCGCGGTCGCCTGAGCCGCGCCCAGAGCCCGGCCTAGGGCCGCGTCACCGGCGCCCGCAGTGCCTCGAAGCCGACGTTGCCCGGCGGGTCCATCAGGTCCGGATGGAGCAGGTGGCCGAGCAGCTCGACGCCGTCGACAAGGCGCGGCCCCGGCTCGGTGAAAGCGGCGTCGGCGTCGACCGCGTAGACCCGGCCCGCCCCCAGCGCGGCGATCTGCTCCCAGAGCTCCATCGCCTGCGCGTGGGCATCGCGCAGAGAGCCGGCGGGGAGGACGACGATGACGTCGGGACCCAGGCTCTCGAGCTCGCCCCAGCGAACCTCGGGAGGGTTGAGCCCAGGGTCGCCGGCGACATCGACGCCGCCGGCGATCGAGATCATCTCCGGGATCCAGAATCCGCCGACCCGCGGCGGGTCGAGGTGCTCGAGCGCGATCACCCGCGGGGTGGTGGCCTCCGAGACCGCCGCGCGCACGGTCGCCAGCCGCCCCTCGAGTTCACCGCGCAGTTCGTGCGCGTGCTCTTCCATGCCCGTCGCCTCGCCGAGACGGACGATCTCTTCGAGCATCTCGCTGAGCGTTCCAATTCGCACAATCCGCTCAATATGGCACCTATTTGGGCTGCCGCGGGGGTGGTAGCTATATTCCGGAGGCCCGAATGGCCGACGACGTCCCAGCCCGAAGTACCGGGCCGCATAGCGGATGAGCAGCGTCCTCCTGCTCCTCCTGCTTCTGCTGTTGATCGCGGTCAACGGTTTCTTCGTCGCCGCCGAGTTCGCGATCGTCCGCTCGCGTCGTGAGCGGCTCGAGCAGATGCGCGGCGACGGCGTCCGCGGCGCCACCCTGGCGCTCGAGCAGCTCGATCATGTCGACGAGTTCGTCGCAACCTGCCAGGTCGGCATCACGCTCGCCTCGCTGGGCATCGGTTTCCTCGGCGAGCCCGCCCTGGCGCAGTTGTTCGAGCCGCTCCTCGGCAACTTCTTCTCGCATGCGGTCGCACTCGGGATCTCGATCGCCATCGCCTTCATCATCGTCACCTTCCTGCACGTGATCCTCGGCGAGCAGTCGCCGAAGATGCTGGCGATCGCCCGGGCCGAGCCGACGCTGATCCGGATCTCGCGCCCATTGCGGTTCTTCCGCTCCGCCCTGCACCCGCTGATCGTCGCCACCAACGCCCCCGCCAACTTCATCGTCTTCAAGATCTTCCGCGTCGACCGCGCCTCGGTCGAAGAGGAGACCTCGCCGGAGGAACTGCGATTGCTGATCTCGCGTGGCGCCCAGCGCGGCCGCCTCGACCCCGGTGAGGCCGGGCACCTGGCCGGCGTCTTCCACCTGCACGAGCAGGAGGCGCGCGAGGTGATGACGCCGATCCCGGCCGTCGTCACCGTCGATGCCTCGGAGACCGTCGAGGCGGCGCTGCGGCGCTGCGTCACCTCCGGCCACACCCGCCTGGTCGTGATCGAGGACGACAACCCGGACCGGGTCAAGGGGATCATCCACAACAACAGCCTCGCCCGCCTCTATATGAGCGACGGGCCCGACTCCTCGATCGAGACGGTGATCCGCGACGCCCTGATCGTGCCGGAGACTCGGCCGCTCGACGACCTCCTGCACGACCTCCAGGTGCAGCGGACCTCGCTCTCGGTCGTCGTCGACGAGTACGGCCGCACGGTCGGGATCGTCACCGTCGAGGACATCCTCGAGGAGGTGGTGGGGGAGATCGAGGACGAGACCGACCCCCGCGCGGCCGCCCTGCGCCGGCTCGCCAACGGCGACTGGTTCGTCCGCGGCCACGTCTCGCTCGGCGACCTCGCCGACGCCGGGATCGAGCTGCCGGTCGACACCGACGCCTACAACTCGGTCGGCGGATTCGTCTTCGGCGAGCTCGGGCGGCTGCCCAAGCGCGGCGACTCGATCAGCGTCGACGGCTACACGATCCGGGTCGAGGCGGTCCGCGAGAACCGGATCGAGGCGGTCCGGATCAGCAGTTCCGTCCGTCCCGCCGCTTAGCTTCTCCGGGCAACCCGCGACCCCGCCGACAGTTGGAGGTACCGCATGTGGGTTGTTCGCCTGACCGACAAGCAACTCGAGGTTCTGAGGGCTCTGTTGCGCTCCGAGGAGCATCTCGGCCCGGCGCTGAAAGGCTCGATCGAGGCTCTCGACCTCGCTCGCTGGGACGAGCTGCCGGAGGCAGAGCTCCCTTGGGAAGAAATCGAGACGATCGCCCGCCGCCAGGGAATCTCAGAGGCAGATGTGATTTGGGACGTCTCCGGCAAGCGCCGGACCGCGCCCGCCGAATAACTCAGTCGTAGCTGTAGAAGCCCTGGCCGGCCTTGCGGCCCAGCTTCGCTTCGCCCACCATCTCGACCATCAGCCCGGGGGGTTTGTGGGCCGGGTCGTCGGAGTCGGTGTAGAGCGCGTCGCCGATCGCCTCGGAAACGTCGAGGCCGACGAAGTCGAGCAGGGCCAGCGGCCCCATCGGGTGCCCGGCGCCGAGCTTCATGCAGGCGTCGACCTCGCTCGGGTCCATGCCCGTGCGCTCGACCATCCGCACCGCGTCGAAGAGGTAGGGGAAGAGGAGGCGGTTGACGACGAAGCCGGCCTGGTCGGGAACCTCGACCGCGGTCTTGCCGAGTGCCGCGCACCAGGCCAGGGCCTTCTCGCGGGCGCCGGCGGCGCCGTCGGGGAAGCAGACCTCGATCAGCTGCATCCGCGGCACCGGGTTGAAGACGTGGAGGCCGAAGAGCTTGTCGGTGCCGGCCGCCTTGGCGATCTCGCCAATCCCAAGCGAGGACGTGGTGGTCGCCAAGTCGGCGTTCGGGCACGCTGCGAAGATCGTTGCGAGCAGCTCCCCCTTGGCCTCGACATCCTCGACGATCGCCTCGACGACGACGTCGCAGTCGGCGAGATCTTTGGGGTCGGTGGTGACCCGCAGGCGCGAGGGCTCACCGCCCTCGATCTTGGCGCAGGCGGCGACGACTTTCTCCTCGGCGCGCCAGGCGGAAGCCTCGCTGCGGGCGAGCAGGATCGTGTCCGCGGTCGTGGTCGATACCGCGGCAAGGCCCGTGGCAATCGCCCCGGCTCCCGCGATACCCGGGCTGTCGTACCCCTGTTTCGAGCTCATGAGCCCGGGTTCCTATCAGTTGGGCCAGCAACGGTGCCGTGTGGGGTTGGGAGGATCCGCAAAGGACGGCCGATTGACGGGTCAGTCGGGGCTCTATCATTTGGCGGACACTCAGTTTCGTCACAAAACTTAAGGAACGGAGATGGTGATGGCGGAGAACGGAAAGGGAATGTTCGGCGGCCGCGAGGTCGTGATCGTCGAGGCGGCGCGGACGCCGATCGGCCGCGGCCATCCCGAGAAGGGCTATTACAAGGACACCCATCCCTCGACGCTTTTGGCGCGCAACCTCGAAGCGCTGATCGAGCGCGCCGGGATCGACCCGATGGAGGTCGGCGACGTGATCGGCGGCTGTGTCCAGCAGTTCGGCGAGCAGGCGCTCAACATCACCCGCGACGCCTGGCTGCAGGCGGGCCTCCCCGAGGAGGTGCCGGCGACCACGGTCGACCGCCAGTGCGGATCCGGTCAGCAGGCGGTCAACCTAGCGGCGGCGCTGATCGCCTCCGGCGTCCACGACGTCGCAATCGGATGCGGGGTCGAGCACATGGGCCACAACTCCTTCGCCGAGGCGGCCCGCTCGATCCAGGAGTTCGGCAACCCGTTCACGCCGGAGCTGCTCGAGCGCTACAACCTGATCCCGCAGGGCCTCTCGGCGGAGATGATCGCCGACCAGTGGGAGATCCCCCGCTCCGAGCTCGACGAACTCGGCGTCCGTTCCCAGCAGCTGGCGATCCAGGCGACCGAGGAGGGCCGCTTCGAGCGCGAGATCGTCCCCTTCCAGGTCAACGGCGACACCTACATGACCGACCAGGGCCTGCGCGAGACCACGCTCGAGGGTCTGTCGGCGCTGAAGCCGGCCTTCAAGGAGGACGGCAAGATCACCGCCGGCAACTCCTCGCAGGTCTCCGACGGCGCCGCGGCGGTGCTGCTGATGGCGCGCGAGAAGGCCGAGGCCCTGGGGCTCCAGCCGCGGGCGCGGATCTACGACCAGACCACGGTCGGGGTCGACCCGGTGATCATGCTGACCGGCCCGATTCCGGCGACCAGGAAGCTGCTCGAGCGCAACCAGATCGAGCTCTCGGACATCGACCTGATCGAGATCAACGAGGCCTTCGCCTCGGTCGTCGCGGCCTGGCGGCGCGAGCTCGACCCCGACATGGACCGGGTCAACGTCAACGGCGGCGCGATCGCCCTCGGCCACCCGCTCGGCTCCAGCGGCGCCCGCCTCATCACCACCCTGCTGCACGAGCTGGAGCGCAGCGACAAGGAGATGGGCATGGTGACGATGTGCTGCGGGGGCGGCCTCGGCACGGGAACCCTGATCCAGCGGGTCTGAGGTAGCGTGGCGCACCCACTGAGCTTTCAAAGGAGATTGGTTTGAGTAAGCGATTTTCCGCTTCACTGCTCGCCGCTCTCGTCGTCGCTCTCGTTGCCGCCGGTTGCGGTGGCGGGGGCGATGACAGCAGCGGCGACAGCACCGACAGCGGTTCGCCTTCGTCTCTGACCAAGGCCGAATTCATCAAGCAGGGCGATGAAATCTGCGCCGAGGGCGATGCGGCGATCGAAGAAGAAGCGAACGAATTCGCCGAAGAAAACGGGATCGACACCGAAAACCCGAGCGAAGCCGAGCAGGAAGAAGTGGTCGAACAGGTCCTTGGTCCTGCGATCAAGCGCCAGTCGGAAGAAATCGCCGACCTCGGCCCGCCGCAGGGCGAAGAGGAAGCGGTCGAAGAGATCGTCGCGGCGGTTGGCCGTGGTGCCGAGGAAATCGAAGAAGACCCGAAGGCCGTCGTCAACGGCGAGAACCCGCTGGCGGAAGCCTCCAAACTCGCGAAGGCCTACGGCTTCAAGCAGTGCGGAGGCGAATAGAAAGTTTTTATTTGACTTGCAGAGATTCGCCTATACGGTTGTTGCCGATTAATCAGGTTTTTCAACTAATCGGTGGGGCAGGGGCGAATCTCATGCGAGTCAAGGTCATTCTCAGTTTGGTCGTGATGGTGCTGTTCGGCGCTCTGCTGGCCGGATGCGGTGGTTCCTCGGACAGCAGCAGCGGGGGTGCTGAAACCAGCGCCGATTCGACCAGCGCCGATGGAACCACTGCGAATGCGAATGACGGCGGCGAAGAAACCGGCGGCGAAGAAACCGGTGGCGAAGAAGAAGGCAGCTCCAAACCGCTGACCAAGACCCAGTTCACCGCGCAGGTCAACGAAATCTGCATCCAGGTGCCGCCGACTTACCAGGAAGAACTCAAAAAACTGGAAAAAGGCGGCAAGAAACTCACCAAAGAAGAAGAAAACCTGAAGGCCGCCATCCCGCCGCTCGAATCGGCCCGGGAACAGATGGAAGCGGTGACGCCGCCGGCCGGAGAAGAGCAGACTCTGGAAGAAGTCATCTCCTCTCTCGAAGCGGCGATCAAAGGGCTCGAAAAAGAACCGAATGGGGAACTGAGCGGACCCAAATCCTCGTTTGCGGAATTCCAGGCCGTGACGAAAAAAGCCGGGCTCGAAACCTGCGCCGGCCTGTAGGCGGCTCCAGGGCATTCTTCTGAGCACCCCCTGGCCGCTCGGCCAATGACCTATATGCTCAGCGCTCGATGGACCTGACGCTGTCGCCATCGGAGGAGGAGTTCCGCGACGAGGTTCGCGCCTGGCTGCAGGCGAACAACCCCGGCCCGGAGCCGGAGGGTGGCCTCGACGAGGTGATGACCTTCCGCACCGAGTGGCAGCGCAAGCTGCACGGCGGCGGCTGGGCCGGGATCTCCTGGCCGAAGGAGTACGGCGGCCGCGGCGCGACCCAGATCGAGCAGGCGATCTTCGTCCAGGAGGCGACCCGCCAGGAAGCGCCGAGCCCGGCCAACGTGCTCGGCCTGGCGATGGGTGGCCCGGTCGTCATCGCCCACGGCAGCGAGGAGCAGAAGCAGCGCTACCTGGAGCCGATCCTGACCGCCGAGGAGATCTGGTGCCAGGGCTTCTCCGAGCCGGAGTCGGGTTCCGATCTTGCCTCGCTGAAGACGCGCGCGGTCAAGGACGGCGACGAATGGGTCGTCACCGGCCAAAAGGTTTGGACCACCTTCGCCCAGTACGCGAAGTGGTGCATGCTCGTCGCCCGCACCGATCCCGACGCGCCCAAACACCAGGGCCTGACGTACTTCCTGATGGACATGGAGCAGGACGGGGTCGAAGCGAAACCGCTGGTCCAGATCACCGGCGAGGGCGAGTTCAACGAGGTCTTCATCAACGAGGCGCGGATCCCCGACGAGAACGTCGTCGGCGGCGTCGGCAACGGCTGGGGCGTGGCGATCACGACCCTGATGAACGAGCGCGCCGGGCTCGCCTTCGGCGCCATCGCCCAGATCCAGAACAGCCTCGGCCGCCTCTCCCGGCTCGCGACCGAGGTCCGCACCGCCGGCGGCTCGGCGGCGGACGACAGCTACTACCGCCAGCGCATCGCCCAGCTCCACATCGAGGCCGAGGCGATGCGGCTCGGCGCCTACCGCGGCCTGACGAAGACGATGCAGTCCGGCATCCCCGGCCCCGAGGGCTCGCTTGGCAAGTGGCAGTGGGCCGACCTCAACCAGGGGCTGACCGAGCTGGCGCTGGAGCTCGAGGGCGCCTACGCGCCGCTTGGCCGCGGCTCCGAGCACGCGATCGACAACGGTGCCTGGCAGTATGGCTTTCTGCGCTCGCGCGCCAACTCGATCGAGGGCGGCACCACCGACATCCTCAAGAACATCATCGCCGAGCGCGTGCTCGGCCTGCCGAGGCTGCGGTAGAGAGCGCACGCATGTACTTCGATCTCACCGACGAGCAGCAGGCGATCAAGGCGACCGCCCGCGATTTTCTCGCCTCGCGCTTCAAATCGGAGCGGATCCGCGAGATCGCGGCCTCGGGTAGCGGCTTCGACGCCGACGGCTGGCAGCAGATGGCCGACCTCGGCTGGGCCGGGCTGGCGCTGCCGGAGGAGTGGGGGGGCCAGGGCCTTGGGATCGTCGACCTCGCCGTCCTCTTCGAGGAGATGGGCTACGCGCTCGCTCCCTCGCCGCTCTTCTCGAACACGATCGTCGGCCTGGCGCTGAGCATCTGCGGTTCCGACGACCAGCGTGAGCGCTACCTGCGGCCGCTGGCCGAGGGCGCCCGCCGCGGGACCCCGGCGCTCTGGGGTGCCGGCTCGACCGCGATCCCCGGCGCCTACACGATGGAGGCCAAGCCCGACGGCGACGGCGTAGTCCTCGACGGCGAGAAGGTGCTGGTGATGGACGCCGGCAGCGCCGACTTCTTCATGGTCGCGACCAACGACGGTCACCGCCATCTGGTTGCAAGCGACGCCGACGGCGTCAGCGTCAGCGAGGAGGAGTCGATCGACACCACCAGGCGCCTCTCGAGCGTCCGCTTCGACGGCGTCCGCGTCGCCGCCGAGGACACGATGCCGGCCGAGGGTCACGAGTACGAGGCGGTCCTCAACCGGCTCTGCGTCGCCCTCGCCGCCGAGTCGACCGGGGTCGCCCAGCGAGCGCTGGAGATGGCGGTCGAGTACGCCAAAGACCGCCAGCAGTTCGGTCGCCCGATCGGCGCCTACCAGGCGGTCTCCCACCGTTGCGCACAGATGCTGCTGGAGACCGAGAACGCTCGCTCGACCGTCTACGGGGCTGCCTGGGCCGCCGATGCCGAGCCGGAGTCGCTGCCGCTGGCCGCCTCGATGGCAAAGGCCTACGCCTCCGACGCCGGCTGGCGCGTGCCCGACGCCTCGATTCAGGTCCACGGCGGGATCGGCTTCACCTGGGAGCACGACCTCCACTTCTTCCTCAAGCGCGGCCGTGCCAACGCAGCTCTGTTCGGCGATGCCAAGTGGCATCGCGAGCGGGTCGCCGAGGCGGTGCTGTCGCGGGCCGCGGCGCCGGCGGCGGCCTGAGCGAAAGCGGATGGCTGCGCTCGACCGGATCTCCGTCGCTGCGATCGGCACCACCGTCGCCGACCTCGAGGCGGAGACGCTGCGGGCCGAGGCGGCCGGCGTCGAGTGCGTGTGGGCGCCGGAGCTGTTCCGCAGCGCGGTGACGCAGGCCGCCTACCTGGCGGCGAAGACCGAGCGCATCGGCGTTGCCACCGGAATCGTCTGGGCCTTCACCCGCAGTCCCTTCATCCACGCGGTCACCGCGCTCGACATCGATGAGATGGCGGGCGGGCGATTCCGGTTTGGGATGGGCGCGGGGGTCAAACGCCTCAACGAAACCTGGCACAACGCCGACTACGGCAAGCCGGCGCCGCACCTGCGCGAGGCGATCGAGGCGACGCGGCTGATCATGCGCCAGGCGAGCGCCGGCGAGCCGATCCGTTACGAGGGCTCCTACTACGACATCGACATCAAAGGATGGGTCCGCCCCCACGCACCCGTTCGCGAGGCGGTCCCGATCTACACCGCCGCGGTCCAGGCGGGGATGGCGCGGATGGCCGGCGACGTCGCCGACGGTCTGATCGGGCACCCGATCCAGAGCCTGCGCTGGATCGACGAGGTCGTCGTCGACGCATTCGAGGAGGGCCTGCGCCGCTCCGGCCGCGATCGCAAGGACTTCGACTACCTGCCGACCGTCTGCTGCGCGATCGACGACGACGAAGGGCGGGCGATCGAGATGGCCCGGCGCACGATCTCCTTCTACGCGACGGTCAAGACCTACATGCCGCTCTGGGAGCTGCACGGCTTCGGCGAGAACGCCGTCGCCGCCGGTGAGGCCTTCCGTCGCGGCGACCTTGCCGGCGTGCCGGCGGCGATCAGCGACGAGATGGTCGAGACCTACTGCGCTGCCGGCCCGCTCGACAAGGTTCGCGCCCGGGTCGAGGCGACCGCCGAGCGCGCCGACGGCCTCTTCCTGACGCCGCCCACCTACTTCATCTCGCCCGAGGAGCTGAGCGAGTTCCAGAACCGGATCATCGACGCCTTCGGGCCCGGTAGCTGACCGCCCACCGTGGGCGCACCCGAGCCGTCGGGGGACCGTGAGTTCGAAGTCCTCGACCGCGTCCGCGCGATCCCGCCCGGCTTCGTCCGTACCTACGGTGACGTCTCGCCGGGGGCACCCCGCTTCGCCGGCACGGTTCTGTTCGCCGCCGACGATCCCGACCTGCCCTGGTGGCGCGTGGTCCGCGCCGCCGGCTCGCTCGCCAAGGGCCAGCGCCAGCGCGGTCTGCTCGTCGCCGAGGGGGTGCCGTTCAAGGGCGAGCGGGTCGAGATGAGCGTCGCCCGGCTGCCCTGATCGGCTCCTGCCACGAGCGAGCTGCCAAGCTTGTGAACCGAACAGTTCGTTACTTAGAAGAACTTGACTAACGTGTAAGGATTCGCTCCGTGAGGGCGGATGAGTAACGGTGTCGACGACCTCCAGGACTGGGTCTTCGGCCTGCCGGGGGAAGAGCGGTTCACCCAGGACTCACCCGTCCTGCCGGAGGTGTGGTTCCGTTTCGCCGAGAAGCCCGAGGAACCGCAGGACCTCCTTCTCACCCCTCACCAAGACTGCAGTGCCGCCGGTCTGATCACCGCGCTGAGGGAGCGTGGAATCGGTGAGGACCTCGAGCGCTCCGAGGGGGAGGGCGGGGTCGGCCTCGCCTACAACGAGGGCTACGTGGTCGTTCGCCTGACGCTCGGCCAGCTGGTCCGCGACGTGGTCCCGCTCTCGAAATGGTGGGTGGAACTGTCGGCCGCCTCGCGCTTCGGCGAGGACTGGTTGGTCTGGTACGCCGCACTGGTCGGCAGGGTCGAGGCCGGGCCCGGGACCCCCACCGACCAGGAGGAGAGCCGCGGCGAACGTTTGCTGCGATTCGCCAGCCAAGGTGTGAAAGTCCTCAACGGCAGGGAGTGGGCCGAGCCGGGCGGCGAGGAGCGGGCCGAGCCGGGCGGTGAGGAGGAAGCCGACCGCCCACCTGCGCCGACCCCGCTCTGGACCGTTTCGGTCAACCGCGAGGCCAGGACCGCGCTCTCGCGGTCCCGCCTCGTCGTCAAGGCCGATGCCGCCGAACGCGTCTTCGCGATCGGCTGCTCGGAAATCCGCTGGGCGATTGCCGACACCGGGATCGACGCCACGCATCCCGCCTTTCGCCTGCGCGACGAGCAGGGCCGGCTCGTCGAGCTGCCGGCGACCGGACCCGAGGGAGCCTCGCGCGTGGTCGCCACCTACGACTTCACCAAGCTGCGGGCGATCCTCTCCGGCGAACAGGGTGACCTGCCGAAAAAAGCGGGGGCCGAGATCCGGCGTCGGATCGAGATCGGCAGGGCGATCGACTGGGATGCCGTCGAGCCGCTGCTGCGGGTTCCCCACGACACGCACTATCCGCCGCCCAGGCGCGACCACGGCACCCACGTGGCGGGCATCGTCGGCTCCGACTGGCGCACTACCGACGACGACGAGGAGGAAATGCCGGCGGAAGAGAACCTGATCGGGATCTGCCCCGACATCAGGCTCTACGACCTGCGGGTCTTCCCGGACGCCGGTCCCGGCGACGAGTTCGCGATCCTGGCCGCGCTGCAGTTCGTCCGGCACCTCAACTCCCACAGCGACCTGCAGGTCATCCACGGGATCAACCTCAGCCTCTCGATCGACCACGACGTCCGCAACTACGCCGTCGGCAGGACCCCGGTGTGCGACGAGTGCGAGCGCCTGACGGCGAGCGGCGTCGTCGTCTCCGTCGCCGCCGGGAACGAAGGCCAGGCCACCTACAAAGGCGAAGGCGGCAAGGAGCACGACGGCTTTCGCACCGTTGCGATCACCGATCCCGGCAACGCCGAGGAAGTGATCACGGTGGGGTCGACGCACCGGCAGAACCCACACACCTACGGCGTCTCCTACTTCTCCAGCCGCGGTCCAACCGGGGACGGGAGGGCCAAGCCCGACCTGGTCGCGCCGGGGGAGAAGATCAAGAGCCCCGTTCCCGACCACGGCTACCAGGTCAAGGACGGGACCAGTCAGGCGACTGCGCACGTCTCCGGGGTGGCGGCGATGCTGATCGCGCGCAACCCGGAGCTGATCGGCCAGCCGCGGCAGGTGAAGCAGATCCTCTGCGGCACGGCAACGGACCTCGGCCGCGAGCCCACCTTTCAGGGCGCCGGCCTGATCGACGCTCTCAGGGCCCTACAGGAGGTGTGAAGTGATTTTCTCGCTCGAGGCGCTGCACGCGAAATACGGCGACAGTCTTCTGCTTCGTTATGGCGACCCGGCCGAACCGCGCCTGGTGATGATCGACGGCGGCCCGCGGGGGACCTACAAACGAGCGCTCAAACCGCGGCTCGAGGAGCTGAGGGAAGCAGCCGGCGGCACCCTGACGATCGACGTGCTGATGGTCAGCCACATCGACAGCGACCACATCAAAGGCGTGCTCGACTTCAGCCAGGACCTGATCGACAACCCGCCCCTGCGCAGCGGCTACCTGGTCTCGAACCTCTGGCACAACTCGTTCGAGGACATCGTCGCGAGCGCCGGCGAAGGGGCCGGCGGCGCGGCGATCCCGTCGAGCATGGAGGCCGTGATCGCCAGCGTCAACGAAGGCCGGCAGCTGCACAACAACGCCGCCGGGCTGCACTGGCCCCAGAACGAAGGCTTCGCCGGGTTCGTGATGGCCCCCGGCGACAAGGGAGTGCCGGTCGATCTCGACCCGCTGAAGCTGACCGTGATCGGGCCGCGGCAGGCGGAGCTAGACGCGCTGCGCGAAGAATGGGCGAAGGAAATCGCGAAACTGCAGAAAGAAGGAAAACTGACGCCGGCCGAAGCGGGCGAACCGGTCGACACCCGGGCGCCGAACCTTTCCTCGATCACCTGCGTGGCCGAGTTGGGGGAGAAAACGATGCTCCTCACCGGCGATGCACTCGGCGAAAAAGTTCTGGCTGAGCTGGAAACGGCCGGCTTCCTGCCCGCCGAAGGGACGATGGAGGTCGATCTGCTCAAGGTTCCCCACCATGGCAGCAGCTACAACAACCCGCCGAAACTGTTCAGCCGGGTGCGCTCCCCCCGGATCGTGATCTCGGCCAACGGCAAAGACGACAACCCTGACCTGCCGACGTTGGAACGCCTTTCCGCGGCTCGCCCCGACGACGATTTCACCATCTACCTGACGGAAACCGATTTCGTCGACGGCGTCGGCGACACGATCCGGGACTTCTTCGCCAGGGAGAAAGCCGCTGGGCGCAAATACGAGGTCGTGTTCACGCCGGAGGACGAGCTGCTGCGGCTCGACCTGCTCGATCCGCTGGACTAGTGGGCGCGGGTCGAGGCGGCCGGGCTCAGCCCTTGTTCATCTCGCGCTGGACGTCGGCCTCGGTGATCTGGTTGCTCGGGCCGTAGGCTTTCCAGCCGGTCGTGATGAGGGCGATGGCGACGCCGAAGATCACCCACATCGGCCAGAAGTAGCCGCCGTCTCCCAGTATCCAGACGACGACCGTGACCAGGATCGCAAGGGCGCCACCGCCCGCGGTGCCCTTGAAATCCTGCTTCAGTTTGAGGCGCTGGATCGCCAGTTCGCGCGCGTTTTTCTCGGTGTCGACGACGCCTTCCTCGGGCGCACGGGGGGTATCGGTCATGCGCGGATCCTAAACCGCGTGCCGGAGGACGGCTAAGAGGGATCAAGGGCAGACGACGATCAGCTGGAAGTCGGCGTCTTCGTTGGCACCGTCTTTGTTGCGGGTGTGGACTTCGACCGCGTTCGGGTTGGCGGGATTGATGTTGGTCTGGGCGTAGCCCGAGTTCGGGACCGTGGTGCCGGCGCTGTTGCGGCCGGCGACGTCGGCGCAGCCGCTCACGTTCACCGGGAAGATCACGTTGACCGAGCCTCCGGCCTCGACCACGGTGATGCCGGCGTCGCTGGCCCGCGCGAGGGTGGCGTTGGTCGGGTTCGCCGGGTTGTTGACGACCGCCCAGTAGGTGTGCGCGGCGCGCTTTGCCGACGGCAGGACGCCAAGCTTGTTGGTGTTGATCTGGTAGCCGGTCAGCGTCTTGTGCTTGATCTTGCCGGCGCCGATCGACTGCTTCTGGATCGCGCCGCCGTTGATCGACTGTGCCGCGTAGGCGGTGCCGCCGAGGGCCGCGACCAGGGCGATCAGGGCGACGACCATGGCCGGGGACGGACGGCTCCTCTTGAGCGTGCTCATCTGGACTCCCTTCCACTCCAGTTGGGTAGCTGAAATTAGGTAACCCGCCGGACGGCGAGACGCTGCGGTGGAGCTACCCGGAAAGGGCGGCGGCGAAGCGCTGGAACGCCGCCATGTCGGTCACGGCGGGGCCGTGGCCGGGCAGGATTAGAGACGGATCGAGGGCGGCGAGCTTGCGGATCGAGCGGCGGTTCTCGGCCGGGTCGGGAGTCAGATCGCGAGGCGGCTCGGCGAGCCGCGTTCGCAGCGAGAGATAGCTGATGTTGCGGACTACGTCGCCGCAAATCGCGACCCGGTCGCGCTCGCGGAAGAAGATCACCTCGCCGGGGGCGTGGCCGGGCGCGTGGACGACGCGGAAGCCGGCGACCTCGTCGCCTTCGCGCAGGACCCGGTCGACCCGGTGCGGCGGTCCCTGCCAGAGCCGCCCGAAGAACTTCGCGATTGGCGCCGCCGTCGCCGCAACGTCGCGCCGGCCTTCCATCGCGTCGACGTCCGCCTCGTGGCAGGCAAGCGGGATGCCCCGTGCCTCGCAGACCTGCCTCGCGCAGCCCTGGTGGTCGGGGTGGACATGGGTCAGCGCCACCATCGACAGCGGCAAGCCGCCGGTCTGTTTGACGATCCGGCGCCGGTCCCAGCGCCGGCCGGCGTCGATCAGCACGTCCTCGGCCAGGTAGACGTTGATCAGCGGTCGCGGCAGCTCGTCGAGCCGCCAGACGCCCGCAGCCAGGTACTTCACCTCAGTGGGAGATGCCGAGAGTGCCGCGCGGATCGCCGCTGTTGTCGGCGAGCTCCTCGAGGCGGGCGATCTTGCGCTCGCCTTCGATCCGGGCCGGGTGATCGGCCGGCAGCGGCTCGATCAGGCGGCGGATCCGGTTGCGCACCTGCAGCGCGAAGTGGGGGGTGGAGGCGCCGGCCAGGGCACGGATGTCCTCGGCGGTGATCTCGCCGCCGCGGCCGAGCACCTGCGGGTTCTCGGTCTCGCTCATTCTTCGCCGCCGATCTTGGTCAGTTCGGCCAGCTCGTTCACTTCCGCCTGCTGGTTCACGTCGATCCTCTCCTCGTCGCCGATCACCCAGACGCGGTTGTAGAAGGCGCGGGTCGGGTTGTCGGTGTAACCGGGCTTCACGTCGAGAAAGTAGCTGCGCAGTTCGGCCGGGAGCTTAGTGGCGCTGTCGGTGAGCAGCAACGGCCCCCAGCTGCCGGAGCCCGAGAGCGCCGCCGCGGCTGCCGCGTCGAGCGGTTCTCCGTCGCCGGAGAGGACGAAGCCATGGCCCGGGTCGTTGACGTTCCAGCCGAACTTGCCGTCGCTGTAGCGAGCAAAGGCGATCGCGTTGGCAACCGGGTCCTCGCCGGAGATTCGCTTCACCTGCCTGACGATCTTGCCGATCCCGCGCAGCACCTCGGAGGAGATCGCCGAGGAGGGGCCGAGGACGTAGACCGGGACCTTGGTGTGGCGGCGCAGGGCGGCCGCGGTCGCTGCCGGCAGGTCATTGACGCCGGCGAAGAGGACCGGGTCGCCGGAGCGGGCGGCCCAGGCGGCGGCGGGCATCGCGATCGCCGGCTCGCTGATCGGGGCGACGATGACGGCGTCGGGGGCGGAGCCGAAGAGGCGGTCGCGCAGTTCCGCCACCTGCGCCGCCTGCTTGGCGGCGGAACCGCCGCCGACCGTCCGGGTCTCAACCGGGTCGAGCGCTTTCAGCGCTTCGGAAGTGGCGTCGGCGCCTTCGATCAGGACCGGCGCCCGCACCGGTTCGGCCATCAGCACCGAGGCGGCGATCCCGGCCTCCCAATCGCCTTCGGGAACGAGCGTCACCGCGTGGGGCCGCTGCGCCGAGGTCGTCGACGGGTAGACGGCGAGCGCCGCGGCGGCGGCGATCGTCGCCGGGTCGGAGCCGCCGATCCTGGTCGTGTTGTTGGTCGCGAAGGCGGGGTAGCCCAGCGAGTCGGCGACTTCGGAGCCCGAGCCGCCCGCGTCGGTGCTCGCCGTCGGTGCCGGCGCTGCTTCGTCGCTGCCTTGGTCGGAACCGCTGGTGCCGCCGAGGACCGCGGCGACGATGAAGGCGACTGCGATCAGGACCAGCGCCGCCAACAGCTTCGGGGTCAGCGGCTTGGGCTGGCGGCGGCGCTTCGGGGGCGGAGAGGGCTTCCCCGGCTCCGGCGCCGTGGGTGAGGCCTCCGGCAGCTCGGACTTCGCCTTCTCCTTGGTCTCCTCCGCCGCCCCCTCGTCCTCGAGCTCGGGCAGGTCGGCGTTGATCGGCCGCTCGCGCTTCACCGCGCCAACGCTACACCGGCTCCTGTCGTGGTCGAGTCCGTCCCTGTATGCGGTATGCGCACACAGCGACGGACTCGACGATCGTGGGTCTGGCGGCGCGGTCGGGTAAAGTTCCACGGGACTGGCTGACTGACCAGTCAATCGGTCCCCAGGCGCAGAAAGGCCCCCATGAATTTCGAACTGAACGACGAGCAGCTGGAGTTCAAAGCTCGCGTCCGCAAATTTGCCCGCGAGGAGATTCGTCCCGTCGCGCGCAAGCACGACGAAGAGGAGAGCACGCCCTGGGAGGTGATCAAGGAGGCTCGCCGCCAGGGCCTGCAGGGGATCGAGTACCTGCAGACGACCGCTGCCGACTCCGAGGGGCAGATGGGCGCGATCGCGGCTGAAGAGATGCACTGGGGCTGCGCCGGCATCGCCCTCGCGATCAACGGCTCCGGTCTCGCCGCCGCCGGTATCGCCGCCAGCGGCACTCCTGAGCAGATCGGCTACTGGGTGCCGGAGTGCTTTGGCACCGGCGACGAGATCAAACTCGGCGCCTACGCGGTGACCGAGCCGCAGGCCGGCTCCGACGTCAAGAGCCTGAAAACGACTGCCAAGCGCGACGGCGACGAGTGGGTCCTGAACGGGACCAAGGTCTTCATCACCAATGGCGGCATCGCCGACGTCCACGTCGTCGTCGCCGCGGTCGATCCCGAGCTCGGGACCCGCGGCCAGGCTTCGTTCGTGGTCGGCAAGGACACGCCGGGCCTGAGCCAGGGCAAGAAGGAGACCAAGCTCGGGATCCGCGCCTCGCACACCGCTGAGGTCGTGCTCGAGGACTGCCGGATCCCGATCGAGAACCTGCTCGGCGGCGAGGAGAAGCTGGCGAAGAAGCTGGAGCGCGCTCGTTCGGGCCAGAAATCGCGCTCGGCCGACGCCCTCGCGACCTTCGAGATCACCCGGCCGATCGTCGGTGCCTCGGCGCTCGGCATCGCCCAGGCCGCCTACGAGTGGACGCTCGAGTACCTCGACGGCCAGTCCGAATCGGGCGTGCCCTTGCTGCAGACCCAGCGCATCCAGCAGACCCTGGCCGACGTCGCGACCGAGATCGAGTCGGCTCGCCTGCTGGTCCAGCGCGCTTCGTGGATGGGCCGTAACGGGGTGCCGATGACCGGCGGCCAGGGCTCGATGTCCAAGCTCAAGGCCGGTGACGTGACGATGTGGGCGACGACGACGTTGATGGACCTCGTCGGCCCCTACTCCTGGGACGTCGAGTGCCCGCTGGAGAAGTGGTTCCGCGACGCCAAGATCTACCAGCTGTTCGAGGGTACGGCCGAGATCCAGCGGATGGTCATTTCGCGGATGCAGGCGCGCGAGTACGCCGAGCGTTTCGAGTATGGCGCTGCCGTCGCCGCCGAGGCGATGAAGACCGAGGCCAAGGAGCCCGTCGCCGCTTAGCGGTCGCCTAAGCTCGGGGCGTGCACGGCCCCGGCGGACATAGCCACGCCCACGGCGGGCACAGCCATGCGCTCGACGCGCGGCGTGCCGACAGCCGGCGGCGGATGTGGATCGCGCTCGCGATCAACGCCGCGATGCTGGTCGCCGAGGCGGTCGGCGGCGTCCTCACCGGCTCCCTTGCGGTTCTGGCCGACGCCGGGCACCTGTTCTCCGACGTCGGCTCGATCGCCCTGGCGCTGTTCGCGGCCCGGCTCGCGTCGCTGCCGGCGGCGGGGCGGCGGACTTTCGGTTATCAGCGCTCGGAGGTGCTGGCGGCGCTCGTCAACGGGCTGCTGCTGGTCGCGGTCAGCGTCGTGATCGCGATCGAGGCGATCAGCCGTTTCTCCGATCCACCATCGATCGAGGCCGGCGGCGTCCTCGCGCTCGGTCTCTTCGGCCTCGCCGGCAACGTGGCGGCGACGCTGGTCCTTGCGCGCGGCCAGCGCGAGGACATCAACCTCGAGGGCGCGCTGCGCCACTCCGCCGCCGACGCGCTCGGCTCGATCGGCGTCGTCATCGCCGGCGCCGTCGTCCTCGCCGGCGGGTCGAGCATCGTCGACCCGATCGTCAGCCTCCTGATCGCGGCGCTCGTCCTCGCCTCCTCCTGGCGGCTGATCAAGGAGCCGTTCGACGTGCTGATGGAGGCGGCCCCCGCTGGTCTTGACGTCGACGGCCTGGGAGCGGCGATCTGCGAGGAGGACGGCGTCCGCTCGGTCCACGACCTGCACGCCTGGACGGTGACCTCGGGCTTCGGTGCCGTCGCCGCCCACGTCGTCGTCGCCCGTGACACCGACCGCGACCTGATCCGGCGCCGGCTCGAGCTGACGCTGCGCGAGCGGTTCGGGATCGAGCACACGACGCTGCAGATGGAGGAGGAGGCCGAGGGCGGCCTGCTGCGGGTCGAGAACGCCCCGTAGCAACGTCAGTTGCAGGGACTTCCGGCGGGACGAGCCCGAAATTCGGCTTGGCTAGCCTCGTTCGGATGCTCCTCCCACGTCGCCTTGCGACGGCTCTCGTCCTCGCCGCCGCCGCGCTCCTGACCCTGCTCGCCGCCGCCCCCGCCGGCGCTGAAGACCTGCGGTCCCAGCTCGAAGCGAAGGAATCGAAGCTGGACGAAGTGCGCGAACGCAAGGACGTGCTGACGACGACGATCGCCCGGAACAAGGCGCAGATCGACCGCCTCACCGGCGAGGTCGCGACGATCCGCAACCGCGAGGCCGCCGTTCAGGCCCGGCTCGCGGCCAAGCAGACCGAACTCGACCAGGCCGAATCCCAGCTCCGGGTCGCCGAGGACCGCCTGGGGGAAATCCGCACCCACCTGAAGCGGGCGCTGATGGCCCTGCGCGAACGTCTGGTGGCGATGTACGAGAGCGGCAACCCCGACCTGCTCAGCGTCCTCGTCAGCTCCGGCGACATCGAAGACCTCGCCGCCCACGCCGAATACCTCGACCGCCTGCACGGAATGGACGAAGCGATCGTCGACCGCGTCAGCGACCTGCGTGACGAAGTCCAGCAACTGGTCGAGAGCCGCCGCGAAGCCCGCGACGTGATTCAGTCCGCGCGCGACACGATCGCCACCGAAGAGCAGGAGCTGAGCGACACCCGGGTCGCGCTCGCCGGTCGCCAGCAGGCGCTCGTCGGCGCCCGCGCCGACCGCGAAGCAGCGCTGGCGACGATCTCCGAACACGAGGAGGAGCTCGACGGTGACGTCAGTGCGATCCAGAGCGAAATCGTCGCCCAGCTTGCCGCCACCGGCGCGGCGCCGCTGCCGGCCGGCCCGATCCAGGCAGGCAGCGGCGGCCTGATCTGGCCGGTCAGCGGTCCGATTGCCTCCGGCTTCGGCGGCCGCGACATCGGCGCCGGCTACGAGTACCACCCGGGGATCGACATCGCCGTCGGCGAAGGGACGCCGATCCAGGCCGCGGCGGCCGGCACCGTCGCCCTGCAGCAGTCAGAGGCTGAAAGCGGCGGCTACGGCAACTTCACCTGCATCGACCACGGTGGCGGGCTCTCGACCTGCTACGCCCACCAGAGCTCGTTCGCGGTCTCGTTGGGAGATTCGGTTAGTCAAGGGGAGGTGATCGGGTACACGGGTTGCACCGGCTACTGCCTCGGGCCGCACCTGCATTTCGAGGTTCGTATATACGGCGAAGTTACTGACCCGATGGGTTACCTTTAGTAAAGGACCGATGATCCGTCAGGCGCACACCTACCTGGTGAGCGCGATGTCTGGGGCGACGCTGATCGCCATCGCCATCGTCGCCTTCGTCCTGCTCGTTTCCGCCCAGGTTTTCAGGGACTGGCCGATCGCCGCCCTCGGGGACAACGAGCCGAGCATCTCCGACTCCCGCGCCACCTCCTCGCCGCAGCCGGCGCCGACGACTAGCGCCGCCAAAGCGGCCGCCGTGGCCCCGCAATCGACCGGGTCCCGCCCCGACAACGGTGGCGGTAACGGCAAGCAGAACCAGTCCTCGGGCGGCGAGTCGACCTCGACCGGGGGGCCGACCGCGACGACCAGCCCGGTCGAAAGCGGCAACACCGGCAGTGGCAACCAGGGGAGCAACGACGCTCCCTCCTCGGCGCCGGCACAGAGCCCGTCGAGCTCGAGCTCCAATCAGGGTTCGTCCTCCGGCGGCGGGAAATCCGAAAGCGGCAGCACGGCTGCGACGACCCCGACCGGGAAAGTGACCGAAACCGTCAACGAAACGGTCGACAAAGTCGACGAAACGGTGACCGGCGGGGCGCTCGAAAAAACCGGTGTGACGGAAGTGACCGAAGGCGTCGCCAACGGCGTCGTCGGCCCCGAATCGCCGGTCGGCAAAGTCGTCGACGAAACCGTGAAAGCGGTCGGCGGCTTGCTCGGCGGAAAACCCTAGAGCGTGTAGCGACAGTGCTACACGCGCGGATCGTCCCTCAACCGTCAGAATGCCGCCGATGGCGGAGCGAGATCAGGCGGGGTCAGTCGCGAGCGGGGACCCGATCGCGGGTTCCCGGGTCTACCCGGCTGGTAGCCGGGTCAACGAGCGCGGGCATCTCGAGGTGGCGGGCTGCGACGTCGTCGACCTCGCCGGCGAGGTCGGCACGCCCGCCTACATCTACGCCGAGGACGACCTGCGCGACCGGGCCCGCGCCTATCGCGAGGCGTTCGAGCGTCGCGGTGCCGACTACGAGGTCCTCTTCGCCAGCAAGTCCTTTCCCTGCACCGCCGCCTACCGGCTCTTCGCCGAGGAGGGTCTGTCGGTCGACGTCGCCTCCGGCGGCGAGCTGCACATGGCGCTGCGCGCCGGTTTCGACCCGGACCGGATCCACATGCACGGCAACAACAAGTCCGACGAGGAAATCCTCTTCGCCGCCCGTTCCGGGATCCGCCACCTGATCCTCGACTCCTTCGACGAGATCGAGCGCTGCGAACGGCTGCTCGACCAGCCCCAGCGGGTCCTGATCCGGGTCACCCCGGGGATCAAGCCCTCGACCCACGACTACATCACCACCGGCCAGCTCGACTCGAAGTTCGGCTTCGGGCTCGAGGACGGTCTGGCCGCGGCGGCGGTCGAGCGCGTGCTCGCCTCCGACAAGCTCGACCTGGTCGGGCTGCACGCCCACATCGGCTCCCAGATCTTCGAGCTCGAGCCCTACAAGCTGGCGATCCGTGCCCTCGGTGAACTGGCCGGCGATTGGTGCCGGGTGGTCAACGTCGGCGGTGGCCTCGGCGTTGCCTACACCGCCGAGGACGAACCGCCGGCGATCGACGACTACGTCGAGGTCAAGGTCCGCGGCGTCGCCGACGTCTTCGGCGCGGGGGTGCGGATCCTGGTCGAGCCCGGGCGCTCGCTGGTCGCCAACGCCGGCCTCACCGCCTACCGCCTCGGCACGATCAAGGAGATACCCGGCGTTCGCACCTACGTCGCCGTCGACGGCGGCATGTCTGACAACCTGCGGCCGATGCTCTACGGGTCGCGCTACGAGGCGCTGATCGCCGACCGTGCCGCGGCCGAGCCCGACACGCTGGTGACGGTCGCCGGTATGCACTGCGAGTCCGGCGACATCATCGTCCGCGACGCGATGCTGGCCGAGCCGGTGGTCGGCGACGTGCTGGTGACGCCGGCGACGGGCGCCTACGGCCACGCGATGGCGAGCAACTACAACGGGGTGCCGCGGCCGCCGGTCGTCTTCTGCCGTGACGGCGAGGCCCGGGTCGTGGTCCGCCGCGAGACCTACGAGGACCTCACGGCGCGCGATGTCTGAGCCTCCCAAACCGGTTCGCATCGGCCTGCTCGGCCGTGGCAATGTCGGCGCCGCCTTCGCCGACCTGCTCGCCGAGCGCGCCGCCGCGGTCGAGGCGGCGACCGGCCGCAGTCCCGAGATCAGCGGCGTCCTCACCCGCTCCGAGGGCGACTTCGGTGCCATCCTCGAGAGCTCGGACCTGATCGTCGAGTTGATGGGGGGGACCGACCCGGCACGCCAGTTCGTGATCGACGCCCTGCGCGCCGGCCGCCCGGTCGTCACCGCCAACAAGCAGCTGCTCGCCCAGCACGGCGACGAGCTCTTCGCCCTCGCCCGCGAGGCGGGGGTTCAGCTCCGCTTCGAGGCTGCCGTCGCCGCTGTGATCCCGATCGTCCGCACGATCCAGGAGAGCTTTGGCGTCACCCGGATCGAGAAGGTGTTCGGGATCGTCAACGGCACCACCAACTTCATCCTCACCGAGATGGGTGCCAGCGGCGCCGGCTACGAGGAGGTGCTGGCGCAGGCCCAGGAGCTGGGCTACGCCGAGGCCGACCCGACCGACGACGTCAGCGGCGCCGACGCGGCGGCGAAGATGGCGATCCTCGCCCGCCTCGCCTTCCACACCCCGGTGCCGCTCGCCGAGGTTCCCTACGAGGGGATCGAGGCGATCCAGCCCGACGACCTCGCCTACGCCAAGGAGCTCGGCCTCTCGCTGAAGCTGCTCGGCGTCGCCGAACGGCGCGAGGGCGGCATCAGCGTCCGCGTCTTCCCCTGTTTCCTCTATAGCGGCCACCCGCTGGCGCCGATCGAGGGCCCCTTCAACGCGGTCATGGTCGAGGCGCCGGCGATCAACGAGGTGACGATGTCGGGGCCGGGAGCCGGCGGCCTGCAGACCGCATCGGCGGTGCTCGGCGACGTCGTCTCGATCCTCGCCGGCGATGCGCCCGTGCACGAGACCAGGGTCGAGCTGCCGATCGTCGCCGACGTTCCCTCGGCCTTCTACCTCTACCTGGAGGTCGCCGACCGCCCTGGCGTTCTGGCCCGGGTCGCGACCGTGCTCGGCGACCACGAAGTCTCGGTCAAGAGCGTCGTCCAGCGCGGGATCGGCGACGACGCCCGCTTGGTGATGGTCGTCCACGAGTGCCCGGAGTCGCGCTTCGCGGCCGCGGTCGGGGCGCTGGGCGAGCTCGAGGATCTGCGCTCCGCTCCCCGCTACATCCATGTGATCGAGGACGAATCGTGAGCGGAGGCCGGGAGTGACGGCGCTGATCGAGCGCTACCGCGACCGGCTCTCGCTGGAGCCGGGCGACCCGGTGGTGAGCCTGCAGGAGGGCTCGACGCCGCTGATCGATGCGCCGCGGCTCTCGGAGCGGATCGGCGCCAGCGCCTACTTCAAGTTCGAGGGCGCGAACCCGACCGGGTCGTTCAAGGACCGGGGGATGACCGTTGCCGTCTCGCGGGCGAAGGGGCGCGGGGCGGAGGCGGTGATCTGCGCCTCGACCGGAAACACCGCCGCCAGCGCCGCCGCCTACGCGGCGCGCGCCGGATTGCGCGGAGCGGTGATCGTCCCCGAGGGCAAGATCGCGATCGGCAAGCTGGCGCAGGCGCTGATGCACGGGGCGCGGGTGATCGCCCTGCGCGGCAACTTCGACGACGCCCTGACGATCGTCCGCGAGCTCGCCCAGAAGCACCCGATCGAACTCGTCAACTCGGTCAACCCGTACCGGATCGAGGGCCAGAAGACGGGTGCCTTCGAGGTGGTCGAGGAGCTGGGGGAGATGCCCGGCGCCTTGGCGATCCCCGTTGGCAACGCCGGCAACGTGACGGCCTACTGGCGCGGGTTCAAAGAGGTGATCGAGGCTGGAGGGGTAGAGCACTTCATTCGTAATGAAGGGGTCACCGATTCCAATCCCGGGCCGGTCCTTTATGGCTTCCAGGCCGAAGGAGCGGCACCGCTTGTCAGTGGCGCGCCCGTCCCCAACCCCGAGACCGTCGCTTCGGCGATCCGGATCGGCAACCCTGCCCGCTGGGAGGAGGCGATGGCCGCCTTCACCGAGTCGCGCGGCCGCGTCGCCGCCGTCTCCGACCAGCAGATCCTCGACGCCTACCGCTGGCTGGCCGACTGCGAAGGCATCTTCTGCGAGCCCGCCTCGGCGGCCTCGGTCGCCGGGCTGCTCGCCCACGGCCTGCCGGTCGTCGAGGGCGCCGAGCCCCCGAGCTCGGTCGTCTGCGTGCTCACCGGTCACGGCCTCAAGGACCCCGACACCGCCCTCGGCAAAGCCCCCGCCGTCGTCAACTGCGACAACGACCTCAGCGCCGTCGAGCGGGCGGTGTTCGATTGACGGCGCGGCGCCGGCTCGTCCGCGTCCCCGCCTCCTCGGCCAACCTCGGGCCCGGCTACGACGCGATGGCCGCTGCCGTCGCCCTGCACCTCGACCTCGAAGTCGAGGAGACCGGCGAGTTCTCGCTCGAGCCGGGCGGGCTCGAGGTCTCGACCGGCCGCGACAACCTGATCGTGCAGGCGTTCGAGAGCCTGCACTCCGCCGACGGGATCAGCTTCCGCCTGCGCAGCGAGATCCCGCTCGCGCGTGGGCTCGGTTCCAGCGCCGCCGCGATCGTCGCCGGCCTCTTCGCCGCCGACCACCTCTTCGAGCTGGCGCTCTCGCGCGAGGAGATGCTGTTCAAGGCGAGCGCGATCGAGGGCCATCCCGACAACGTCGCCGCCGCGATCTACGGCGGCTTCGTCGTTTGCGGCAGCGGTGAGGGCGGGGCGCCGGTGGCGGCCCGCTTCGACCCGCCCGACGGGCTCGAGGGGATCGTCGTGATCCCGCCCGAGGAGGTCCCGACCAAGCTCGCCCGCGAGGCGATACCGGCCGAGGTGCCGCTCGGCGATGCCGTCGCCAACGTCGCCGCTGCGGCGCAGCTGGTCCTGGGGCTGCGCAGTGCTGACCTCGACCTCGTCGCCCGCGGCCTCAGCGACCACCTGCACCAGCCGCGCCGGCGCCACCTCTATCCGCGTTCGATGGAGATCGTCGACTCGGCGCGGGAGCTGGGGGCGCTGGGGGCGACGATCTCCGGCGCCGGCCCGACGGTCCTCGTCTGGACCACCTGGCAGGAGGCGGGTGGCGTCGCCGCGGCGCTCGAGGAGCGCTGTGCCGGCTGGGCCGAGGTACGGCGCCTGCCGTTCTCGCCGCTCGGCGCCGACGTACCTGAGCTCTAGATCGCCTAGGCTCATCGCCATGGACTGGGTCGTGGAGGTCGGCCTCGTCGAGCTCGCGCTCGGCGGTCTGTTGGGCTGGGCGATGGTCGCTCGTCAGGAGCGGCCGGAGCTGCTGCGCCGGATCGGGATCGTCGCCCCGCAGCGGATCCGCCAGGTCCACCTCGACTACGTGATGATGGGGCTGATCCTGATCGGGGTCGGCCTCGCGGTCCCGGACCTGCCGACGGTGATCGCCGCCGCGCTCGTCTTCGGCACCTTCGTCAATCCCTTCCTCTTCGTCCCGCTTGCCTTCTACCCGGATGCCGACAAGCTGCTCTGGTACCGTCTGCTGGCGGTCGTTTCCTTCGTCTGCGTCAGCGGCGGCTTGGTCGTCGCCGCCGTCGTTGGGCCTTCCTAAGAGGGATTCCTAGATCGGATCGGCCACCTGTCCGGTGCGCCCGACGGCGGGATTAGGATCGCGCCCATGCAAAAAACGCCGCTGTCCAAAGCGCTCGCCTTCCTCTCCGTTGCCGCTCTGCTGCTGGTCTTGCCAGCCGCGGCGCAGGCCAACATCGCCTTCACCCGGACCAGCGCCAGCGGCGCCAACCCGACCGTCTACACGGCCACGGACAACGGCAAAGGCATCCACAAGATCGGAGCCGGTCGCAATCCGTACATCTCGCCGGACGGCGCCAGCCTCGCCTACTTCCACGAAGGTCCTGGCCACCAGGGCGAACTGAAGCTGGTGCCGGTCGACGGCAGCGGCGGCGAAACGCTGATGAGCGGCTGGCAGGAACCGTTCGAGTTCGCCTGGTCGCCGAATTCCGAATTCATTCTGGCCCTGCGCGGGCCTGAACTCGGCCAGCGCAAGTTGGTTCTGATCACGGTCGCCAGCGGCGCCCAGAAGGTGCTGATGAACGGTCACTTCTACGGCTTCAGCTTCGACCCCGAAGGCAAACAGGTCGTCTACGCGAAGTCGAACACCGAAAAGTACCCGCCGAAGAGCGACGTCTTCCGAGTCTCCGCCGCCGGCGGCAAAGCTGTTGCCCTGACCAAGGACCACGCCTCCGAGTACCCGCTCTGGGGGCCGACGGGCAAGATCGTCTTCGTCAAGCTCCTCGGCGCGAACCAGCGCCAGTACGGGCCGAAGAACGAGCTCTTCCTGATGAATGAGAGCGGCGGCCAGGTGAAGCGGCTCACCCACACCAAGGTCGACCCGCTCCTGCAAGGGCTGTTCCCGACCGCCTGGTCTGGCAACGGCAAGCGCATCCTCGCCCAGTTCGGCGGCCAGGACACGAGCTACGCGGTCGGCGTCAACGCCCAGACCGGCGCCCAGAAGCCGGTCATCGAAGCGACCGAGGAGGGCCTGGTCGGCTCCGCGATCTCCTTCAACGGCCAGACGGTGTTTGGCTACGAGGGCGGTTTCGACCCCGGGCTCCGGCACAACGTCGTCAGCGTCACCGGCGGCAAGACCAAGGTGCTGGTCAAGAACGGGACCGAACCGAGCTTCGGCGGCTGACGCCCTGTCGAGTTCCTCTCGGATAGCGAGAGGAACTCGACACCTCAGTCCAGCAGGCCGACCTGGCGCAAGATCGAGACCGAGTCCGACCAGACGTCCTTGCGCTTGACGAGCCCGTCCTCGAACGGGATCACGTCGAGGCCGTCCCACTCGACCCGGTTGCCGGTCGGCTCGGCGACGAGATCGCTGCGGCGCATCGTCTGCGTGTGCGTCGCGGCAGCGCTCCATTCCTGCACCACCAGCCCCTCGCGGACGTAGAGGCGGCGGGTGGTGAAGGCAATGTCGGGCCAGGTCGCGAAGATCGCGCCGATGTGGGCGCGGGCCTCCTCGCCGCTCGCCGACTCGCCCGCGGTGTGGTTCTCGAAGACCATGTCGGGCGCGTGCATCGCCATGATCGCGTCGAGGTCATGGGCGTTCCAGGCCGCGTTGTAGCGGTCGATCGTCTCGCGCAGTGCTGCCTCTGAGTCCTTGCCCGGATCGGCCATCAGGGTTAGGGTCGAACTTAATGGGAGCGGGCTACTCGATCAAGCACCGGGACGAGTTCGAGGCGATGGCAGGCTCCGGCGACGCCACCTGGCGGCTGGCCCGCAAAGCGCTCGGCACTTCCGCCTTCGGCTTCAACCTGGTCGAAATCGAGCCCGGCGGCGAGATCCCCGAGCACACCGAGGCCGAGAGCGGTCAGGTCGAGCTCTACGCGATCCTCGAAGGCGAGGCGGTGCTGCGGATCGAGGGCGAGGACCACCCGGCGCCGGCCGGTACCTTCGCCTCGATCGAGCCGCCCGCCAGCCGCACGATCCTCAACCGCTCCGACGCCAAGGTGACGGCGCTGCTGATCGGCGTCCAGCCCGAGGGCGGCTACGAGCCGATGTCCTGGGCCTGAGCCCCTGTTTCTTTCGCCGAGGTTGCCTTTTGCCTGCATATGACAGGCAAAAGGCAACCTCGGCGGGGGATTTGGCTTCTGCACCTATAATTTTCCGACTGTCAACCCGTCGCGCGCCCGCTCGAAGAAGGCGTGGATCCCGGGAGGTCACATATGTCGAAGTCCCAGTCTGCTCCGGGCGCGAGCGTCGAGCGTTACTCGCCTGAGCTCCCTTACAAGCCACTGGTCTCGCCACCCAGCGTCGAGGACAAGGACGCCTGTGCGATCTATGCCTCGGTCCGCAAAGACGCGACGCCGAGCCACGAGCCGATCCAGATCGCGATCCCGGCGATGCAGAAGATGCTGCACCGCGCCGGCAACGTCGACGGCGAGGGGGACGGCTGCGGACTGCTGCTCGACATCCCGCGCAAGATCTGGGCCGAGGAGGTCCGTTCCGGCGGCCACGATCCTTCGCTCACCCTCGATGACTCGTTCTCCGTCGCCCACATCTTCATCGAGCGCTCGCAGGACCGCGACAGGGTCCAGCACGACGCCCGCGAGCTGCTGAACGAAGGCGGTTTCCGCGTGCTCGCCGAGCGCATCGGCGTCGTCGACTCGACCGCGCTCGGCCCAACTGCGCGCGAGGAGGAGCCGGTCTTTTGGCAGATCGCCGGGCTCGTTCCCGACGCCGACCGCCGCGACCCGATCCTGTTCGAGCTGCTGATCGAGCTCGAGAAGAGCCTCGGGGTCCACGTTCCCTCCTTCTCGGCGACGACCTGCGTCTACAAGGTGATGGGCACGCCGGTCGTGCTCGGCTCCTACTACCCCGACCTCCGCGACGAGCGCTTCGAGACGATCGGGTGCTTCGGCCACAACCGCTACTCGACCAACACCTGGCCCTCGTTCAAACGGGTGCAGCCGTTCTCGATGCTCGGCCACAACGGAGAGATCAACACGATCGAGCAGCTGCGCCAGGAGGCGAAGATGCTGGCCGTCCCGGTCCGGCCGGGAGCGTCGGACTCGCAGGACCTGAATCTGACGATCGAGGCGATGGTCAGCCGCGAGGGGCTCAGCCTGGCGGAGGCGATGGAGATGATCGTGCCGCCGATCGTCGAGGAGATCCGGGCCCTGCCCGCCGATCTGCACAGCTTCTACATGTACCTGCACCAGTCGATGGGGCCGTTCGCCCAGGGGCCGGTGGCGCTGATTTCCCGCCACGCCGACGAGTGCGTGTTCTCGGCCGACGCAATGGGCCTGCGGCCGCTCTGGCAGGTCGAGACCGAAGCCGACTACGTCTTCAGCTCCGAGCCCGGCGTCGTCTCGGTCCACGACATGGTCGCCGAGCCGAAGCCGCTCGCTCCCGGCGAGAAGGCGCTGGTCCTGATCGACCGCGGCGCCCGCGAGTCGATCCTGCACCCGCATGACGAGATGCTGCGGATGGTCAAGGACGCCTGGCTGAAGCGCAACGGCGTCGACGAGGTCGCCGCCTACGACCGGGGGCTGGAAACCGGCGGCCCGCTCGAGGGCGACGACGTCCCCGGCTACTCCGAAGCCGGCCCGGAAGAGCCGGTCAAGGTCGAAGACCGCGTCCTCGCCGGCTTCGGCTGGCAGCGCGACGACGTCAAACTGGTTCAGCAGATGGCCTCCAACGGAGCCGAGCCGGTCGGCTCGCTCGGCTACGACGGGCCGCTGGCGGCGCTCTCGCCCGAGCGCCAGAACCTCGCCGACTACTTCAAGGAGACGGTCGCCGTCGTCACCAACCCGGCGCTCGACCGCGAACGAGAGCTCGAGCACTTCTCGACCCGGGCCCTGTTCGGGCGCCGCCCCTCGCTCGATTCCGCCGGCGAGGACACCGGCACGGTCGAAACCGAGTTCCCGGTGATCCTCGGCGGCCACCACGGCCTGGCGCCGCTCTCCGACAAGACCTACCGGCAGATCGCCCGCGACCACCACACCTACCTGCTCGAGGACCTCTGGGAGGAGTTCCGAGGCCGCGCTGGCGCCGTCGACATCTCCCTCTTGGAGTCGGAGACGACCGCCGGCGCGATCGAGCGGATCAAGCAGGAAGCGGTGAAGAAGGTCCGCGACGGGGCCGAGCTGGTGATCCTCACCGACCGCACCGTCTACGACGCCGAGCGCCGCTACCTCGACCCGCACCTGGCGACCTCGGCGGTCGACCAGGCGCTGAAGCAGTTCAAGGTCGAGCGTGGCGAAGAGAACCTGCGCCGGCGCTGTGGCCTGGTCCTGCGCTCGGCCGCGATCCGCAACGTCCACGACGTGATGCTGGCGCTCGGGCTCGGTGCCAACGGCGTCTGCCCGTACACGATGGTCGAGGTGATCTGCGTCGAGGACTACGAGACCGACGTCGGCAACCTTTGCGCGGCGCTGCGCAAAGGGATCGAGAAAGTGATCTCGACGATCGGCATCCACGAGGTGCGCGGCTACGCCCGCCAGTTCTCCTCGATCGGGATCAAACCGGAGCTGGCGGAGATCTTCCAGACCGAGGCCTTCGCCGCTTCGGCCAGGGCCGGCACCGGCTTCGCCGACCTCGACGAGGACACCAACGAGCGCGCCCGGGCCCTTTCCGGCGACGACGAGTCGGCGAAACCGGCGAAGACCTTCCGCTTCTACCCGAAGGTCTACAAGGCGGCGATCGCGACCGCCAACGGCTCCGGCACCTACGAGGAGTACTCGGAGAAAGTGCGCGAGCTGGAGAAGCAGAGCCCGATCTCGATGCGCCACATCATGGGCCTGAAGGGTGATCGCGACCCGGTCGACCCGGCCGGTGTCGACGCCGGCGTCGGTCACCACGACTACCCGATCGTGATCTCCTCGATGAGCTTCGGTTCGCAGTCCGAACCGGCGTTCCGCGCCTACGCGGAGGCGGCGAAGGCGACCAACATCCTCTGCGTCAACGGCGAGGGTGGGGAGATCCGCGACATGTACGGTCACTACCGCAACTGGCGCGGCCAGCAGGTCGCTTCCGGCCGTTTCGGCGTCTCGGCGGAGATGCTCAACTCCTCCTACCTGGCGGAGATCAAGATCGGCCAGGGCGCCAAGCCGGGCGAGGGCGGCCACCTGCCCGGCAAGAAGGTCTCGGCCAAGGTCGCCGCCGCTCGTAACGCGGCCCCCGGCACCGACCTGATCTCGCCTTCCAACAACCACGACCTCTACTCGATCGAGGACCTGGCCGAGCTGATCGACGAGCTGAAGACCGTAAACCCGGACGTCCGGGTCTCGGTCAAGGTGCCGGTGGTGCCGAACATCGGCACGATCGGCCTTGGCATCGCCAAGGCCGGCGCCGACATCATCACCCTCTCCGGCTTCGAGGGTGGCACCGGCGCCGCCCGCCAGCACGCCCTGCGCCACGTCGGGTTGCCGTCCGACATCGGCACCCGCGCCGTGCACCGGGCGCTGATGGAGGCTGGGCTGCGCAACCGGGTCGAGATCTGGGCCGACGGCGGTTACCGGACCGGCCACGACATCGTCAAATTGCACTGCCTCGGCGCCAACCGGGTCGGCTTCGGCACCCTGGCGATGGTCAGCCTCGGCTGCACGATCTGCCGCGGCTGCCAGCTCGACACCTGTCACGTCGGGATCGCCACCCAGATCGAGACGATCGAGCAGGCCCAGGAGCACGGGCTGAAGAAGTTCACCCCGCAGGAGGTCGAACGCTCGGCCGAAAGCTGCGCCCGCTTCTTCACCGCGATGGGCGAGGAGGTCAAGCAGGTCGTCGCCTCGCTCGGCTACGACCGCGCCCAGGACCTGGTCGGCCGTTACGACCTCCTGCACCAGATTGCGGCCAAGGACAAGATCGACCTGACGCCGCTGATCACGCCGCTGGAGGAGTTCCTCGACCTCGAGCCGCTCGACCTGCCGGTCGCCGAGGAGCTGGTCGAGGCGCGGGCCGAAGCCGGCCTCGTCGTCGCCAGACCGATCCGGATGGAGGCCAAGCAGGCTTCGTCCCAGATCGCCGCGCTGGCACCGGAAGTCTGTTCGGGCCGCACGCTCCGCAGCGAGTTTCCGCGCCCGACCGACGCCAACGACCGCGTGCTCGGGACCGAGCTGGCGGGGGCGATCGCGCGCTCGCGGGTGTTCGAAGATGGGCCCGAGTCCAACGACGAGGTGCTTGCCAGCCTCGAGTTCAACGGCGGCTCGGTCGCCGGCCAGGGCCTCGGCGCCTTCAACGCCTACGGGGTCGCGATCCGGGTCGAGGGCGGCGCTCAGGACGGCGTCGGCAAGACGATGCTCGGCGGCACGATCGCCGTGCTCAAGGGCACGGGAGCCAATGGTCGGCGCCTGAACGGCTCGGTCGGCAAGTCCTTCGCCTACGGCGCCCAGCGCGGCCGCCTCTACGTCCAGGGCTCGGCCGATTCGCGCTTCTGCATCCGCCTCTCCGGCGCCGACGTCGTCCTCGCCGGCGAGCCCGAAGAGGTGATCGATGACAGCCGCGGCAGTCTCGCCGATCGCGCCAACGCCAAGGGTTTCGCCTTCGAGTACATGACCTCGGGACGGGCGATCGTCCTCGGCGACCTCGGCCCCTGGGCCTGCGCCGGGATGACCGGCGGCCGCGTCTACGTCCGCCACAACGCCTTCGGCATCGACCGCGAAGCGATCGAACGCCGGCTCGGCGAGGGCGCCAAAGTCGAACTCAAGGACCTCGACGCCGAGGGCCTGCTCGACATCGACGACCTCCTCACCAACTACGCCGAGGAGCTGCGCCTGACCGGCCAGGACGACGAGGCCGAGCGCATGCTCAACCTCTCCGCCGACGCGACGTCGAACTTCCTGATGGTCATCCCGCAAAAGGTCCAGGCGGATCCGAGCATCTCGACCGAGTGATTTAGCCGCCGAGTTCGCAGTTTGGCGCCCATATGGCGCCGCATTGCGAACTCGAGGTCAGGGACTCTTGCTGAGCAGGTTCGCGATCTCGCGGACCTCTTGCAGGAGGCCGTCGAGCATCCGCTCGGTCTCGGAGTGGATGCGGTACTCGGCGGCGGCGCGGTCGGCCTCGACCTGGTCGATCCGGCGCTCGAGGCGGTCGGTGCGCTCGTCGATCTCGTCGACCCGGCGCTCGAAGCGCTTCTCGCTCTTGCGCAGCCGCTTCTTGACGTAGAGGCGGGTGTCCTCACGCAGGTCGTTGAGTTCGCGCTGGAGCTCGTCGCTGGAGATGCCGCGGTCTTCGGCCAGCATCTCTTCGACCCCGGACCGGACCCGCTCGATCTCTTCGTGCAGCTGGGCGCGGGCGCGGTCGGCGGCAGCGGAGATCGAGGGCTCTCGTGGGGGCAGGGACGGGTCTACCGGGTTCGGTGCAGCATTCACCGCCATTGATCCTAGGGACGGCGGTGGTCAGCTTTCGAGCGCGTAGAGCGAGAAGCGGCCGATCGTCAGCAGGTCGCCGTCGCGGAGCCGGCCCCATTCGACCGGGTGGCCGTTGACGAAGACGCCGTTGAGGCTGCGGTCGTCGAGCACACGCAGGTCTTTGCCCGGTTCGGCGACGATCAGGGCGTGGCGGCGGGAGACGGTCGGGTCGTCGAGGCAGACGTTGGAGTTGGCGCTGCGGCCGATCCGGGTCCAGCCCTGGCGAATCTCGTGGGTCGAGATCGAGCCGTCGTCGGCCTGGTAGGCGATGAAGCGCCCCGCGCGGCTGAGCGAGCGCCGCGCCTCGGGTAGCCATGCCGGCGGCTTCTGCTCGCCCGGCGGGGCGATTTCGGCCGTCGCCACGTGCTCGTGTTCCTGGTGCTCCTCGAAGATCGAGTCGCGGCGGAACTGGGAGCTGCCGCAGCGGCGGCAGGCGGGCAGGGGATCGGTCTCGCGCAGCGAGAGCTGGGCGCCGCAGTTGATGCAGAAATAGGTTCCAGCGCCCGGCATCGAGCCCGGGCGGTGGGCCGCTCCCAGAGACCAGGATCCGACGCTGTCGAAGATGGTTATCCCCCTCTCGAAATCAACTTCGATCCTATCCGCACAAACGCTCGTTGTCACTCAAATTCAGCGATGTGGTCCGGTGACTAGAATCGCGCCGCGATGGGTCCGATCCGCGCCGAACTCGAGATTGACGCTCCCCGTGAGCAGATCTTCGACCTGATCGGCGACCTCTCACTGCGGCCCTCCTTCACCGATCACTTCCTCACCGACTTCCACCTCACCCGGATCGATCCGCGCGGGATCGGCGCGGGGGCCCGATTCCGGGTCAAGGCGCCGCTGCGCAAGGTCTGGATGGACACGACGATCGTCGAGCAGGACGAGGACGAGCGGATCGTCGAACAGGGGGCCGGCGGTCGTACCAACCGCATCCGCACCAACACCGTCTGGGAGCTGACCGGCGGCACCGGCGCCCTGACGGCGGTCACCGTCACCCACTGGACCGAACCGAAGAACCCGCTGGATCGCGCTCTGGAGGTGGCTTCAGGCGGCTCCTTCTGGCAGGAGCGGGGCTGGCGCGAGGCGCTGCGGCGGCTGCGCGAGATGATCGAGTCCGACCTTCCGGCCGGCGATCGGATCGCCGTCGCCGGGGGCAACCGCTACGCGACCGGCATCCCGTAGGCCGCCTTAATAGACTCCGCTCCGCTGATGTCCCGCAACCGCAGATTCGTCCTGCCGCTGCTTGCCGCCCTGGCGCTCACGATGCTGACCGTGGGGGTCAGCGCCTGCGGCTGGACCCAGGATTCCAAGGAGGTGGCCGAGGGTGAGTCGGTCAACCTCGGCGATCTCCAGTTCAACGTGATCTTCTCGCGGTACCTGAATCCCAACGACACCGAGGACTCGGCTTACCTCGTCGGCCAGGACCCGCCGCCCGACGGCGAAAGCTACTTCGGCGTCTTCCTCCTGGTCCAGAACGAAAGCAACGAATCGCTGCCGCTGCCGGACACGGTCTACATCACCGACGCCGACCACGAGAAATACGAGCTGATCCCGAGCGAAAGCCTCTACGCCTTCCCGTTCGGGACCGAACTCGAAGAACAGGAACAGATCCCGGTCCTCGACTCGACCCCGCAGCAGGGACCGATCGAGGGCTCGCTGGCGCTCTTCCTGCTCAACGAAGACGCCGAGAACAACCGGCCGCTGACGCTTCACATCCCCGGTGCCGAAGGGGAGGAAGCCGAAGTCGAGCTCGACCTCTAGGCCGCTCCGCTCTCTAAAGCCCGGCGGAGAGGACTTCGGCCGCGGCCGGCGCCGCGACTTCGCCGCCCGCCGCTTCGGCTTCGATCAGCAGCACCCCGATTGCCAGCTTCGCCTTTTTGGCCGGGGCGAAGGCGGCGAACCAGGCGTCCTTGATCTGCTCCGGGTGCTCTTCGTCCTCGGAGCCGGGTTTCGGCCCGAGCTCGGCGGTGCCGGTCTTGCCGGCGACCTGGGCCTCGGAGATCGCCCCGGCGGTGCCGGTCCCTTCGGTCACCACCCCGACCATCAGTTCGGTCAGTTCGTCGGCGATCTGCTTCTTCATCACCTGCACCGGCTTCGCGTTCGGTCGCAGCTTCTTGTTGTTGACGACCGAGGTCGGCATCCGCACGCCGCCGTTGGCGATCGTCTGCGCCACGCTCGCCATCTGCAGCGGCGTCGCCAGCACTTCGCCCTGGCCGATGGCGGAGACGCCGAGGTCGACTTCTTCGCCGATTTCTTCCGGGATCGTCGATTCCGCCGGCTCGACTTCGCGCGCGATCTTCGCCGAGTAGAGGGTCGGCGGCGAGTTGAAGCCGAAGCGCTCGGCGGTGGCGACGAGGTCGTCGTTTCCGATCTGCGGGCCAAGCGGGGCGAAGTCGGCGTTGCAGGACTCGGCGAAGGCGTGGCGGAAGGTGCCGCCGCAGACCTCGCCGTTGGCGTTTTCGATGAAGCGGCCGCCGACGTTGACGCCGCTGGTGTATTCGAATTCGTCGTCGAGGGAGACGATCCCCTTCTGCAGCGCCGCCGTCGTGGTCACCATCTTGAAGGTGGAGCCGGGAGGCTGCGGGGCGGAGAAGGCCTGCCCGGCGAGGGCGCGGACATCGCCGTTGCGGGCGTCGAGCACGGCGATGCCGCCGGCGCGGCCGGCGAGCGCAGCGACCGACACTTCCTGCAGTTCGGGATCGATCGTCGTTTTCACCGCCGCCCCTTCTTCGGGTTCGGATTCGGCCAGCGTGCGCGAGCTGGAGCCGGAGCTGTCGACGGCGAACAGCTTGCCGCCGGGCTTGCCGGCGAGGCGGGTGTTGAAGGCCTGCTCGAGGCCGCTGATCCCGACCGGGGTGTCGGGGCCGAAGCCGTGTCGCGCCATCTTCGCCATCTGCTCTTCGGAGGCGGGTCCGAGTTCGCCGGTGACGTCGATCGCCGCCGTTCCCAGCGGGTGTTCGCGTTCGTCGGCGGATCCCTTCGCCAGTGGCGTGCCGTCGTTGGCGAGGATCGCCGCCCGCGGCGCCAGTTCGATTTCGTTCTCCAAGTGCTCGCCGCTGCGCAGGCCGGGGAAGACGAGGCTCGGGTCCCATTCGATGCCGCCGTGCTCGAAGGGCAGCACCAGCTCGTCCTCGAAGCGGCCGAAGGCGGTGGTCGAGACGGTGATCGGGATCGGGACCGTGGCCGGGCCTTCGCCGCTGGTGGCGTCGTGGGGCGAGCCCGGGACCAGCGATTTCAGCGTCGCGACCATCTCCGCTTCGCGGTAGGCGGCGGCGAATTCGTCGCGGCTGACGGCCGCCTTCGATTCGTCGTTCAGTTCCGCGTACATCGCCCCGAAGTTGTTGGCGGCCCAGGCGGTGGTGAAGCGCTCGGCGGCTTCCTTCTCAGGCGAGCCGGGGGCTCCCATCGCGGCGCCGACGACGAAGGCAACGACCGCCACGGCGGCGAGAGGGAGGGTGCGAGTGACGAGACGACGACGTCGCTCCACCTCGGGAGACAGCCTGCTCACCAGTGGAAAGGTAGAGGAGCCATATTCCGCATGCCGCATGCTTCTATTCAGTGGTGACCGTCCTCGATTGGGCAATCGTCGCCTTCACCATCGCGCTGGCGATGTGGGGCTACCGGCAGGGTCTGATCGTCGGTGCCCTCACCCTGGTCGGCTTCGGAGCCGGGGCATTCGCCGGCAGCCGGCTCGGGCCGCTGCTGCTCTCGCAGGGCTCCGAGTCGCCCTACGCGCCGCTCTGTGCGGCGCTGGGAGCGCTGCTCGCCGGCGCCCTGACCGCGGTAGCCGTCGAGAGCTTCGCCCTCGGCCTGCGGGAGAAGGTGATCCGGCACCCCAGTCTGCACCGGGCTGACGGCGCTGGCGGCGCGGCCCTGGTCGCCGCCGTCGGTCTCGGCATCGCCTGGATCCTCGGCGCCGTCGCCCTGCACGCGCCGGCAACCGAGCGCCTGCGTGCCGACGTCCAGGACTCGGTGATCCTGCGCAGCCTCAACGACGTCCTGCCGCCGACCGGCCCGGTCCTCAACGCGCTCGACCGGGTCGACCCGGCGCCCTCGGTGCTGGGACCGATCACGCCGGTGGCGCCGCCGGACACGGCGATTGCCGGCGACCCCGACGTGTTGCGCGCCGGCCGCTCGGTGGTGCGCGTCCTCAGCACCGCCTGCGGGCTCGGGATCGAGGGCTCCGGTTGGGCGGTGGCGCCGGGGCTGATCGTCACCAACGCCCACGTCATCGCCGGCGCCGAGGACACGACCGTGACGACCCAGGACGGGGTCGAGCTCGATGCCGTCCCGGTCTACTACGGGTCCCGCAACGACCTGGCGCTGCTGCGGGTCGGCGCCAACATCCCGACCCTGCCGATCTCGGTCCGGCGTCCGGCCGGCTCCGACGCCGCCGTGCTCGGCTACCCGGAGAACGGCCCCTACTCGCTTTCGCCGGCTCGGGTCGGCGAAACCCGCGACACCGTCAGCGAGGACTCCTACGGGCGCGGACCGGTCGACCGCGAGATCACCGCGCTTGGCGGTTCGGTTCGCAGCGGCAACTCCGGTGGCCCGCTGGTCGACCCGCAGGGACGGGTCATCGGCACCGTCTTCGCGACCACGACCAGCGGCTCGCCCGGCGGCTTCGCGATCCCGGCCGAGCTGGTGAGGGCGGCGGTGCCGGGTGTGGGGGATCCCGTCAGCACCGGACCTTGCACCGATTGATGCAACCGTCCGCGATGCCCATGGCTTACGTTCAGTAAGCTCGGCTGATGGAACCGGTCGTGCAGACCGAGGTCAAGGCCAGCCCCACCTGCGTCTGTCCTCACTTCCACGCCGCTATCGAGCTGATCGGCAAGCGCTGGACGGGCGCGATCGTCTGCGCTCTGACCGAGCGGCCGATGCGCTTCGGTGAGCTCGGCAAGGCGGTGCCCGGCCTTTCTGACCGGCTGCTTTCGCAGCGCCTGCGGGAGCTCGAGGACGAGGGCTTGGTTCAGCGCGAGGTCGAAGCCGGTAGCCCCGTCCGCGTCACCTACTCGCTGACCGACATGGGTCGCGAGCTCGATCCAGCGATCAACGAGCTCCGGATCTGGGCCCGCCGCTGGAAGCAATCCGCCTGACAGGCCCGTCAGGGCCTTGGAATAGCCTGAATCCATGGACCTACCCGGGCCCTTCCCCGTCGGCCGTTACGCCCGCAAACTCGAAGAGGAGATGAAGAAGCGGGCGCGGGTGCAGCTGATGGGCGAGGTGACCGGGGTCGGGCGCAGCAAGAAACAGGCCTTCTTCGAGCTGCGGGACCGGGAGGGAGCGGTGCCCTGCACGATGTGGCTCGACGACTTCGAGCGCTCGAAGCTGCCCGAGGGGGCGCTGCGCGATGGGGTCGAACTGGTCGTCGCCGGTGGTCCCGACTACTACCGGGGCGGCAGCCAGGCCTCGCCCAGCTTCTCCTTCCGCGCCACCCACATGCGGCTGGCGGGGGAGGGCGATCTGCTGGCGCAGCTTGAGGCGCTGCGCAAACAGCTCCAGCGCGAGGGGCTGTTCGAGCTGCAGAAGCAGCTGCGGCGGCCGCGGTTGCCGAAGACGATCGGGGTCGTCACCGCCGAGACCGGGGCCGCTCGTCGCGACCTGCTCGCCGGCTTGGCGCGGCGCGGCTGGGCCGGGACCGTCGTCTGGGGCTTTGCTCCGGTCCAGGACCGGCGCGCGGCGCCGGCGATCGCGGCCGCGATCCAGGACCTGGCGGCGCGGCCGGAGGTCGAGGCGATCGTCGTCACCAGGGGCGGTGGCAGCCTCGCCGACCTCTGGGCCTTTTGCGACGAGACCCTCTGCCGCACGGTGGCGCTGCTGCGGGTGCCGGTGATCAGCGCCGTCGGCCACGAGCGCGACTCGACCCTGATCGACGACGTCGCCGCGGTCGCCTGTTCGACGCCGACGCACGCGGCGGAGGCCGCGGTGCCGCTCGACTGCCTCGCCGCCCGCCGCGACCTGCAACGGGCGGCCGCCGCGCTGCGGCGCTCGGGCGAGGGTGCGGTCGAGGCGCGGGCCCGTCATCTCGGCGCCCTGGCGCGGGGACCGGCGCGAGCCCTGCAGCGCCAGCGCTCCCATCTCAACCAGAAGATCCGCGAGATCCGCGCCGCCTCCGAACGCGGCCTCACCGAGCGCACTGGCTTCCAGCGGCGGATCGCGACCGTGGTGCTTGGGCGCGCCCGGCAGCGCGGGGTCGAGCGGGCCGCCGCCGGGCGCGCCGAGGAGCGTCGCCGTGTTGCCGCGATCGAGCGCTCCGCCGAGCGCAACCTGCAGCGCCGCAGCCAGGCGCTGGAGCGGATCGCGCTGACCCTCCGTGCCCACGACCCGGAGCGCACCCTGGAGCGCGGCTACGCGCTGGCCGAGAGCAGCGCGGGCGAGCCGGTGACGACGGCCGAGGCGGCGCGTAGCCTCGATGAGATGAGACTCCGATTTGCGGATGGTCAGATCTCCGTCACGCCCGCCCGCGGCGGACGCGGAAGCGAATGAGCGAGACTTCCGGTGACTATGAGCGCGAATGAGGGAGAGCAGAGTACGCGGGCGGAACCTGATTCCTATGAGAGCGCGGTGGAGCGGCTGGAGGAGATCATCGATCGTCTCGACTCCGGCCAGGCCGGGCTGCGCGAGACGCTCGAGCTCTGTCGCGAGGGCCGCGAGCTGGTCAACTACTGCGCGGCCGAGCTCGACGCGGTCGGCGAGGGGTTGAAAGAGCTCAAATTGGACGAGCTAGCGGCCAAACTCGATTCCCAGGCGGCCTGACCGGCGCATATCTGCGTCCTCGGTCGCTTACGTGCAGAGCACGCTTCGCTCCCTGCGTCCTTGATCTGCTTGGTCAGGCCGCCTGGGGGCCTGAGCAGAGGTTGCCCAGGGCGGGGCAGCCGCGGCAGAGGTCCCAGTCGCGCCGCTCGACCGCGGCGACCGGGAACTCCCCTGCGCCAATCCGGCCGACGGTGGTGGCCAGGTGTTGGCGGGCGGCGGTCATTTCCGCTCGCTGCAAGCGGGTGAGGACCGGCTCCTCGGGCCGCTCGAGGAAGACATAGGCGACCTCGACTTCCTCGCAGCCCAGCGACTCGGCGGTGGCGAGCGCGTAGATCGCCCGCTGGGTCTCGTACTTGCCGGCCCGGGTCGCCGGGTCGGCGCCGCCGAGGCGGTCGGTCTTGTAGTCGACGACGAGCGGCGGCGCGCCCTTGCGCTCGACTAGGAGATCGATCGAGCCGCGCAGGACGGCGTCGCCGATCCCGAGCAGGATCGGCACCTCGGCCCGAATCCGGGTCGCCTCGCTCCCGATCCGCTCCCGCAGCGGCGAGCCGAGCCACTCTCGCACCGGGCCCAGCAGCGACTCCGCCTCGGTCCGATCCGGATCGAGACCGGCCGCCACCGCGTGGCGTTTTGCCAGCTCCTCATCCGGCTCCGACCACCCGTGCGCCTGGCTCCACTCGAGCAGCGCATGGACGGCCGCCCCCCGAGCGCTGCGCTCCTCCCGCGCCGAAGGCGACCCCTCCGCCCCCTCCCCGAGCGTGGTTGAGCTTCGTTCCGCTATCCGGGACGAAGCTCGACCACGCGGGGACAGGCCGAGGACTCGTTCCATGAAGAAGCGGTAGGAGCATTCCTCGTAGGCGGAGATCGCGGTGTAGGAGAGGGGACGGCTGGGGACGATCGGCGGCCGGCGCTCGACCAGCGGCGGCGGACCGCTGCCGAGCTCGCGCTCGGCGCCCTCGCCGGCGTGGACCGCGGTCAGCTCGGCGGCGCGCTCGGGCGAGGCGAGGTTGACGCGGACGGCGACTTCGGCGGGGGGGAAGCTCGCGTCGAGGCCGGGGCGGGGCTGCGGCGGCTCCACCGTCACCGTCGCGTCGCCGTCGCGCTCGGTCCCGAGCGCTTCGACCAGTCGCTCGATCACCGGCGTGCTCGGTTTCACTTCCCTCGCCGGCTCGGGTTTGACGACGCCGCTGAGGATCAGGTGCCGCTGCGCCCGCGTCGCGGCGACGTGGAAGAGGCGCAGCCCCTCCTCGGCGTCGCGCTGTTTTGAGTCCTCGTAGAGCTCGCCGTAGTCATAGAGGTTGATCGCGCCGCGCCCGAGTCGCCGCCACTGCATCCCGACTCGCGGCGGCTGCTCGCGGCCAAGCGTGAGCAGGGGCGCCCGCGTCCCGGCCAGCAGGCTGCGCGAGAGGTCGGGGACGGCGACGACGCCGAACTCGAGTCCCTTGGCGCTGTGGATGGTCATCACCCGGACCCCGTCGTGGCCCTCGGCGGCGGTCGCCGCCTGTGCCTCGACGTCGGCTTCGGCCCGCACCGCAAGGTAGTCGAGGAGGCCGCGGAGGTCGCGTCCCTCGCGCAGCTCGAACTCCGCCGCCAGTCGCATCAGCTTGCGGACGTTGGCGAAGCGCGCCTCGCCGGCGGGTCGCATCAGCACCGCCAGGTCGTAGCCGGTCTCGGTCGTCGCCGCCTCGATCAGCGCCGGCAGCGAGAGCCGCGGCCAGCGCTTCCGCAGCGAGCCGAGCTGCGCCGCGAACTCGGCCAGCAGTGCGCGCTCGGAGCCTGGGATTTGCTCCAGGCGCTCAGCGTCGTCGATCTCGGCCTCGCCCGTCCCGGCGGCGCGCTCCAGCGCCGGCCAGATGTGGCGCCGTCGTCCCGCCGCCATCCGCAGCAGCCAGAGCGTGTCCGGGGCGACGCCGCAGGCGGGCGAGGCGAGGGCTCCGAACAGGGCCTCGTCGTCGAGCGGGTTGGCGATCGTCGCCAGCAGCGCGCAGACGTCGGAGACCTGCTGCTGGGACCAGTAGCCGCGCCCGCCGACGACGTAGGGCTCCAGCCCCGCTCGCTGCAGCGAGTCCTCGTAGGCGTCGAGGTGGGTGAAGGCGCGGAGGAGGACGACCATCTCGCCGCGGGGGACGCCGGCGTCGGCGAGCTCGCGCAGACGCGCCGCCAGGAAGCGCGCCTCGGCGAGGCAGTTGAGCGGCGTCCGCCCGTCGATCGCCGGTTCGAGCTCGATGCCCTCGCCGTCCCAGCCATCGCGCCCGGTCAGCAGCAGCTCGACCGCCGGATCCCCGTCGGCGATGGCGATCGCGTCGGGATCGGGCTCGGACCCGACCCGCAACGGCCGGTAGGACGGCCCGAGCAGCGCCGCGCCGAAGTGGTTGACGGCGGCGATCACCGCCGGCCGCGAACGGAAGTTGCCGCTCAGCGCCAGCAGCTCGGCGTCGGGGCGGGCCTCGACCAGCTCGCGCTGCTGGCGGAAGACGTCGAGGTCGGCGTGGCGGAAGCCGTAGATCGACTGGAACTCGTCGCCGACGACGACGAGCTCGGTGCGGGGGCCTCGCAGCGCCTCGATCAGCCGCAGCTGCAGCCGGTTGGTGTCCTGGAACTCGTCGACCAGCAGGTGGGCGAAGCGGCCGCGGTAGGCCTCGCCGATCTCGGCCCGCTCGAGCAGCCGGGCGGCGAGGATCTGGAGGTCCTCGAAGTCGATGCCGCTACGCCGTTCCTTTCCCCGCTCAAAGGCGGCGTCGAAGAGCCCCAGCAGCTCCGCCAGGTGGGCGTAGGCCTCGCCGCCGGCGCCCGCCTCGGCGCCACGCGCGATCGCCGCGTCGAGCGCCTCGCGGAAGGGGGCCAGGGCCTTCACTTTGCTGTCGATCTTCAATGCGACCAGCTGCTCGAGGTCCAGCGGCTGCCCGGGTCCCTCCAGCGCCGCCAGCGCCTCCTCCAGCAGCTCACGCTTGGAATCGGTCTCCTTCAACTCCGCCAGGCACTCGCGCGCCGCCTCGGCGGCGCGGCGCTGCGCCGCCTCGGGGTCGGGCACTGGCGGTTGCGGCATGCACGGCTCGGCTTCGCCGCGGCTGCGGAGCTCGTCGTGGGCGCCGATCACGAGCCCGCGCAGCCCTTCGACGTCATAGGCGGCGACGGTCTCCTCGCGCTCGGGCCCGGCCTCGGCAAGGAACTCGGTCAGCGCCTCGTCGAAGGCCTCGCGGGCGGCGCGTGCCGCCTCCGGCGCGTCGAGCACGCGGAAGCCGGGGTCGATCCCGGCCGCGACCGGGTGGGCGGCGAGGACGCGGTTGCAGAAGCCGTGGATCGTCGTCACCCAGGCGCCGCCGATCCCGGCCAGGACCGTCGCCGCCCGCTCCTCGCCGAGCTCGGCCCGGCGACCCAGCTCGGCCCGGATCCGCTGGCGCAGCTCGGCCGCCGCCTTGTCGGTGAAGGTGAAGGCGAGGATCGCGTCGGGAGAGACACCCTTGTCGCAGACGAGGCGGCAATAGCGCTCGACCATGACCCCGGTCTTGCCGGTGCCGGCGCCGGCCTCGAGCAGGGCGTCGCGGCCGCCGAGCCCGATCGCCGCCGCCTGCTCCGGAGTGGGGACGCGGGCGCTCACCGTTCCTCCGTCTCTTCGTCCTCGACGTAACGGGGAGCGCGGTCGCGACGGCAGATCGGGGCGAAGGCGCAGAACTTGGGGCAGACGTCGTGGCCGCGCAATCCCGGCCGCGGCCCGGGGTCGCGACGGATGTCGCCGGCGCGCATGCGGCCGACGATCTCGCTGGCCCGCCGCCGCGAGTCCTCCAGCAGCTGGCCGAACTCCTCCTCGGCGACGACGTCGGGTCCGTAGAGGCGGTAGCCGGCGAGGTCCGGTGCCGACTCCGCGGCGATGACGCCGCGCGGTCGCCGCGCCGAGCTACCGCGCAGCCGGTGGTAGAGGCCGCCGACCGGTGCCGCCCCCCAGAGCTCGGCGACCGCCTGCAGGTAGAGCGGCAGTTGCAGCTTCGCCTCCTCCTCGAACTTGTCGCGCGGGGTGACCGAGCTGGAGAGCTTGTAGTCGATGACGACGGCGCGGCCGTCGGCGGCGCGGTCGACGCGGTCGATCGCGCCGTGCAGTCCCCAGCCGCCGAGCTCCATGGTCGGCCGCTCGCTGTCGATCTCCTCGCCGCCGAACGACGCCTCCAGCAGCCAGGGCTCAAAGCCGCCGGTCTCGCGCTCGGCCTCCTCGGCGAGGAACCGTTCCAGCAGTCGCTCGACCCGGCGCCGCATCGCCCGCTCGGCGGGGTGGTTGCCGAGCTCGCGCTCGCCGGCGATCTCGGCGACGATCTCGCGCCCGCGCTCGACCCAGAGCGGCAGCGAGCCGGGCCGGGGGAGGGGGTCGCCCCCCGGGCGCTCCTTATATAGGCGCTCCAGCGCGGCGTGCATCAGGCCGCCCTGGACCAGCGGGTCGGGGGTCGGGTCGAGCGGCCGCGGGGCGAGCTCGTGGTCTGCAAACCAGCGGTAGGAGCAGACGTCGAAGAGCTCCAGCGTGGTGCCGCCGTAGGCGGGGACGGCGCCAAGCGCCGCGATCACCGCCGGGTTGGTCAGCGGCCCCGGTTCCCGCGCCGCCCGCTCCTGGCGCCGCGCCGCCGCGATCCTCCCCACCAGCCGCTCGGCCAGCGGCCCGTCGACCCCGGCGGCGTCGAGCAGCGGTGCCGGCTCGACAGCACGGCCGTGGGCGGCGAGGGAGCGCGCCAGCGCGTCCTCGGAGGGAGCCTCGGCGAGCGGCTCGACCACCCGCGCCAGGTCGCGGCTGACGGTGATCGCCTCCTCGACCGCGTCCGGCAGCGGCCCGTCCGGCGCCGGCTCGAGCAGGGTCCGCACCTCGTCCAGCAGCGGTGAGCGCGCCTCGGCGGCGCCGTTCTCGTCGCTGTCGCGGTAGGAGAGGAAGAGGCTGCGGCGGGGGAGGGAGAGGCAGGCGCCGAACAGGTAGCGCTCCTCGGCCTCGCCTTCGCGGCGCGGGTCGAGCCCGAGCTCGGAGCGCTGGGCTTCGGAGAGGAACGGGTCGGCGCCGCGCTCGCGGCGCGGGAACTCGCCGTCCTGCAGGGAGCCGACGAAGACGTGGTCGAAGCGGGCGGCGCGCAGCCGATAGGGGCTGGCGATCCGGACCCGGCCCTCGACCGGCCCGCTCCAGACGCGGAAGCCGAGCGCCGCCACCGTCGCGGCCAGCTCCTCTGCCCGTGGCGCCAGCTGGCCGAGCTCGGCCAGCTCTTCGAGCGCGGCGGCGATCGCCCCGGCCGCGCGCAGTTCGAGGCCGTCGCCCTGATGCAGCGCCGGGCCGTCCCCCTCGTCGCGGAGCGGGCGGGAGGCCATCCGCGCGGCCAGGGCGCCGACCTCAGCCGCGAGCGCCGCCGGCGAGCGCCCGGCCGCTTCGCGCAGGCGCAGGAGGTCGCGCGGCGGCTCACCGTCCTCGCCCTGCCAGAGCGCCAGCGCCGTCGCCGCGTCCTCGACCCGGTTGCGGCGCAGCGCCCGCTCCAGCCAGTCGACCCGCCCCGGCGAGAAGCCGGAGAGCCCGCGCAGGTAGCGCAGCAGGTCGACGGCGCGGCCGCTGCCGAACTCGGCCTCGAGCAGCGCGACCAGGGTGGCGCCGACGCCGGTGCCCCCGACCGGCACCTCGGCCTCCAGCGCCGTCGCGATCCCGTTGGCCTCCAGGGCGGCGGCGATCGCCGGGCCGCGGCGGCCCGGGTCGCGCAGAGCGATCGCGATCTCGGCCGGGGCGGCGCCGGCGTAGATCAGCTTCGAGACCTCGACCGCGATCGCGTCCGCCTCGCCCCGGGTCCCGGCCGTGCGCAGCAGCAGCAGGCCCTCGCCCGCTGGGCGCGGCTCCGGGGTCGGTGCGCCAAAGTCCTGGGCGAGGTGGAAGAGCGTCTCGCTCGGGGTGTTCGCCGGGTCGGCGGAGGTCGTCTCCTCCTCGATCGCACCGATCCGCTCGCGCAGCGCCGCCAGCAGCCGCGCCCGCGCCGCCAGCGCCGTGTTCCCCGCTTCGAAGGTCAGCGCCACCGTTACCTCGGCCTGCTCGGCGAGCGCCTCGATCAGCTCGAACTGGTTGGGGGTGAGGTCGTCGAACCCGTAGAGGAAGACGGGGCGTCGACCCCAGTCGCCGCCGTGGCGCACCAGCGCGATCGCCTCGCGGGCGATGCCGTGGCTGTCGATCCAGCCGCTGCGCTCGCGGGTCTCGGCGTAGGCGGCGTAGAGGGTTGCGACGTCGCTCAGATAGGCGGAGCCCTCCAGCGTCGCCGCGCTCGCCTCGACCTCGCCCGGCTCGACCCCGGCGCCCTGCAGCTCGTCGAGCAGGCGCTCGAAGGCGGCGACGAACCTGGGCCGTTCCGCCGAGCGCCGTAGCGGCCCGAGCCGCGAGCGCCGCGACTCGACCGCGACCGTGACCAGCCGCAGGCGCTGGGCGGCCGAGAGCTCGGTCCCCGGCGGCGCCCCCGCCGCGGTCGCGACCGTGCGGAAGAGGGCGCCGAAGGTCATCGCCGCCCCGCCCAGCGCCGCCCCGTCGCGGCAGAGCTCGCGCTCGAAGCGGTAGACGTCGTCGAGGGTCGGCACGACCAGGATCGGATCGAGCTCGGCCTGCGCCGCGATGCGGCGCCGCACGACCCCTGCCCGGCCCGAGTTCGGAGGCCCGTGGATCAGTTTCAGCGGCACCCTCCCAGCCTATGGACGAGGCCGGCGCACACCCGCCCCACACCACCCCCTCCTGCCCCCGCAAACTGCGGCGGTACCGCACCGTTTAGCCGTCTGCCGACCCCTCTACATTGCCGTTCAAGCGATGTCCCTCTGCTTTGTAGACCCAGCTGACGCGATCCGCGCGATCGCCGATTCGATCGGCCGTGAGGCCCGCCGGCAGCTGCTCGGCGAGGCCGTCCGCGCCTGGGTCGACGAGATCCCGGAGTCCGAGCTCGAGGTCCACTACGCGAAGGCGATAGCCGAGCTCGACGAACACGATCTATCGATGCTCGCCGCCTGGCACGGCTCCCTCGAGGTCGGTCAGCCGATCCCCAACCGCGACTTCCTGATGGGCGCCTTCGGCTCCCTCGGCGAGAACCGCCGCGAGGCGCTCAAGCTCGCCGCCGGCTTCCGCGGCGAGGAGGCGGTCGACGCCGGCGTCACCGAAGAGGACGCCCTCGAGCTCGTCCTCGGCCTGCTCGCCCCGCCGCGCCTGATGCAGCTCGCCGTCGAGGCGGTCGAGCTCTACGTCTGGGACCGCGCCGGCTCCGACAACTAGCTCCGCCTTCGGAACAGCGAGCGTCGCTCGAGGGCCGCTCCGCCGCAGAAGCCCCCGAGCGCGACCAGGCCGGTCTGGATGATGTCGGTCCGCCAGCTGGCGAGGCCGACGGCGACCACCACGATCGAGACCACCACGCCAACTGACAGCAGCGGCAGGAGGATCGGTTCCAGACGTTCGTCCATGGCGCGCCGCCGGCGCTGGTTCCGCAGGGCGTCGCGCCTGGCCTCGTCGCTCAGCTCGGTACCGGTTAGATCGGCAAGAACAGCCTCCCGTTCGGATCGGGCAGCGGCGTCGAGCCCCTCGAGTCGCCGTCGTCTATGAGGAATTGGGTCGTTCACATCCCCTCCCGGCACCTTCCGTGCCCGGATATCGCCTCGTTTGGGCGATTGAAGAGGGTGCGACCCGCTAAGTCAGCAGTCGATACCTAGGCATCGCACCAGGTGCAATGCCGGGGCGCCACCTGGTTCGTTGCCCTATGCGAGGCAGATATCTAGTCGAGTTCTTGCATTGAAAGAAACAGGTCGAATTTGGTCCTGAACCCCGCCTTCGGGCTTGCTCCGCGAGCCGACGTAGCAATTGCTGCCGAGTAGTGGCAACGGGATTTCGAACAACCAGGTCAGCGTCGTCCGCGTCGCGAACGAGCCCTCGACCGTTTCTTTCGTAACTGCCTGGAACTGCGAAAAAGCGCCTGCGAAGGCATGGGTCCAGCAGCGCGCGATGAAATTGGTGGCAAGGGTCCACACGGCCAGAGCAGCCATGAGACCTGCCACAACGAGCCTTCTCATCCGGTCCTCCCTCTTGGTGGCTGAAAGGAGCTCGAAGCTCTCAGACGGCCAGATACGTGTCAAGGAATGACCAGGTATCAGCCAAGGGCTTGGCCGTCCTCAGGAGTGGCGCCAGAAGACGTCGAAATGCTCGAAGTGGTCCTGGCCGAGGTAGAACGCGCCGCGCAGGTAGTCGGGTGCGTGGACCCCGCCCGAGATTTCCTGCCTGCCCTGTTCCCAGTGGAACCGGTACCCGTGGCCGTTGTCGTGCATGGCGAGATGGAGGTGCGGCCAGAGCGGCTGTTCATTGAGCTTGAAGGTGCCGACGTGGTGATCGGCGGTTACGCGCAGGGAGAATTCGCGTCCCCTGTGGGTGGTTCCCGAGTAATAGCCGGCTCGCGGCGGGACATTCGCCCTGGAGGTGCTTGCCGCGCCGGCGTTGCCGCCCGAAGCTGCGGCCACGCCGATGCAGAAGGTGGCCATGAACAGCGCCGTGATCATCGACAGAGTCAGGTTTCGCCTGTGTGAATTCATATTCCAGTAGTAATCGGCCCCGATGCGCGGATCCTTAGCCGCGTCGGTTGTCGGTCACCTTCGGGCTCTAAGCTCCGATCCTTGGCAGACACCGACCGCGCAGTCGCCTCAGCCAGTCCCGAACCGCTCGGCGAGGACTCGCTGGAGCCGGCTGGCAGTCAGCATTCGTCGCTGCCGCCGCACGTGGTCGTCATCTTCGGCGCCACCGGCGACCTCGCCCGGCGCAAGCTGCTGCCTGGCCTGCTGCGCCTCTTCCAGGCCGGCCTGATGCCGGACTTCCGGATCGTCGGCGTCTCCCTGGAGGAGATCGACGAGGCCGGGTTCCGTGCCTTCGCCGCCAAGGCATGCCGCGAATTCGCCCGCCACGCCTTTGGCCAGGAGGACTGGCACGAGTTCTCCAACCGCCTCACGTATGTCCCGCACACCGAGGCCCACACCCAGCTCGGCGGGATCGTCGAAGGATGCCGCGACGAGCTCGGCGAGGGAACCTGCCTGCTGCA
>Ga0307476_10000201_pt1 | contig 57692 bp, 42 predicted proteins | sample atmos_gasesECM2C_2_FD_203314 | JGI IMG/M metagenome (GOLD analysis project Ga0307476, IMG submission 203314) | Hardwood forest soil microbial communities from Morgan-Monroe State Forest, Indiana, United States - atmos_gasesECM2C_05 | ecosystem: Environmental > Terrestrial > Soil > Temperate... | reverse complement strand
CGACATCGCGGTAATGCAGATCAGCAAAGACAAGTCGCGCACGCTGGGGTTGAGTCCGCCCACCAGCGCCTCGATCCAACTGCAGGACAACCTCAACACCACCACGACCACGACTACGACTACTGGAACGACGACGCCCAGCAGTACCGGAGGCGGCATCAACTTGAACTCGCTGGCCAGCCTCACCGCGGAGAATTTTCAGGTGACGATTCCATCCGCCAACCTGTCGGCCGTCATGGGCGACACCGATACCAAGCTGATCCAGAATCCGCAGATTCGCTCCCTCGACAACCAGAAAGCGTCCTTGAAGATCGGCGAACGCCTGCCGGTGGCCACCGGTTCGTTCCAGCCCGGCATTGGTGGAGTGGGCATTAACCCCCTGGTGAACACGCAGTTTCAATACATTGATGTCGGCGTAAACATCGATGTCACGCCCCACGTGCACTCCGACCGCGAAGTCTCGTTGAAGATCACGATGGAAATCTCGTCCGAGATCGGCCAGGCCAGCATTGGCGGCATCACCCAGCCCATCATCGGGCAGAAGAAAGTCGACTTGGGCGAAATCCGCCTGAAGGACGGCGAATCCAGCCTGATCGGCGGCATCATGGACGACTCGCAGACCAAGTCCCTCAGCGGCATTCCGGGATTAGCCCAGATTCCAATCTTGAAGTATCTGTTCGGACAGACCACGCAAGACCATTCTTCCGACGAAACCGTCTTCGCCATCACGCCCCACGTCATCCGCGGTTCAGAGGTAAGCGAGATCAACCAGCGTGCCATTGATATTGGCACCTCGACGACAATCTCATTGCGCCACGCGAACCGTCCGCAGGCTGCGCCAGCACAGACGGGCGCGCCCGCTACCCCGCCGGCTAACCAAGCTCCGACGAATCAGGCTCCGGTAAATCAAGCTCCCGCCAATCCGTCTCCGACGAGCCAAGCTCCAGTAAACCAGTCTCCGGCAATTCAACCTTCGTCAGCCCCGGCTCCCACGAGCCAGTCCGCCGCTCCGAATCCTTCCGCGGCCAGGCCGGCCAGCTTCCTGTTTGATCCGCCAACCATTCAGGCGGCCAAGGGCAACACATTTGTAGTGAATTTGCTGCTGTCGGGCGCTCAGAACGTCCATACCGTGCCCGTGCAATTGGACTACGATCCGAAACTGCTGCAACTGGTGAACGTGGTCAACGGCGGCTTTCTCTCACAAGATGGCCAGATGGTAACTCTGGCTCATCGTGAGGATGACGCGAAAGGAGAGTCGACGATCACTGCCTCAAGGCCCAGCGGCGCCGGCGGAGTTTCCGGGCAAGGCGCGGTGGTCACCATCACGTTCCAGGCGAAAGCGGATGGACAGACGCCGCTAACCATCACCCGCGGCGGAGCCCGCGATCCTGGTCTGCAACAGATCACGGTCAACGGCGCCCAGGCGTCGGTGACTGTCCAGCAGTAGGGATCTAAGACGATGACGATTGAGAGATTCCATCACGGCCCGAGCGCGAAACCGCAACGCGGATTTACGCTCATGGAACTGATCGTCGCGGCTGCCATTATGTCGATTCTCACCATGATGGCGCTGCCGCTGGCGCGAATCACCATCCAGCGCGAAAAGGAAAAAGAACTGCGCCGAGCGCTGTGGGACATGCGCGACGCCATCGATCGTTATAAAGACGCCGCCGACCTGAACATGTTTCAGACCAAACTCGACAGCCAGGGCTATCCCCCGGACCTCGACGAACTGGTCAAAGGAGTCGAAGCGCAAGGCGGCAAGAAAATTCGCTTCCTGCGTTCTATTCCTGTAGACCCGATGACCAAGAGTAAGGAGTGGGGCCTGCGGTCGATGCAGGACGATCCGGATTCTGACTCCTGGGGCGGGCAGAGCGTGTTCGATGTCTACACCAAGTCGACCGGCACTGCCCTCGATGGCACGAAATATAAGGACTGGTAAATGAAGCGGCGCGTGAACAACTCGGCTGGCGGGAAAGAGATGCACGCGGCGCGCTCCCTCGCTCGCGGCAACCTGCGCAACGGATCCCGCGGTTTCACGTTGCTGGAATTAATGATCGTCATCAGCATGATCATGATCCTGATGGCTGTCGCGTTGCCCATCTACAACCAGTCGATCGTGTCCGCTCGAGAGGCTGTTCTGCGCGAGAACCTGGCAACCTTGCGCAAGGTGATTGACCAGTACACCCTAGACAAGCAGAAAGCTCCCCAATCGCTCGACGACCTCGTCACGGCCGGTTACCTGCGTAAGATTCCCGACGATCCCATGACCAAGCAGCCCAATTGGGAAGTAAAGGAATGCGATACCCTGATGGCCGTGGATCAGCAGGAACCCGGCATCTGCGAAGTGCATTCGGCCTCGAGCGGAATAGCCAGCGACGGCACGGCCTATAACAGCGATAGCTGGTAGGTAGTCTCGTTTGACCTCAGCGTTGCGCCCGTCAGACCTGAAGCACTACCATCTATTCATGCCCGTTGAAACCGAAATTCAGGCTCCCGCATCCATACGCGCCCCCCGCGGAAATCAAATCACATGCAAAGGCTGGCAGCAGGAAGCCGCCATGCGCATGCTGATGAACAATCTGGACGCGGAAGTCGCCGAGCGTCCGCAGGATCTTGTCGTCTATGGCGGAACGGGCCGCGCCGCGCGGAGTTGGGAAGCCTACCACGCCATCGTCGCCAGCCTGAAGAATCTGGCCAATGACGAAACTCTGCTGGTGCAATCGGGCAAACCCGTCGGCGTTTTCAAAACCCACGATCACGCTCCCCGCGTGCTCATCGCCAATTCGAATCTGGTCGGCCATTGGTCGAACTGGGAAAAGTTCAACGAACTGGAGCGCGCCGGCTTGATGATGTACGGGCAAATGACGGCCGGTTCGTGGATATACATCGGCTCGCAAGGAATCATTCAAGGAACGTTCGAAACATTTTCCGCGGCCGGCGAAAAGCATTTTGGCGGCGACCTCGCCGGCAAGCTGATTGTCAGCGGCGGAATGGGAGGCATGGGCGGAGCTCAACCCCTGGCCGCGACCATGACTGGCGCGGCGTTTCTGGGCATTGACGTCGATCCCGAGCGCATCAAGAAGCGCCTGAAAACCGGCTACTGTGACTTCATGGTCACTACGCTCGACGAAGCTCTGCGCATTCTGAAGAATGCAATCCGCAAGAAAGAAAATGTTTCGGTCGGACTGGTCGGCAATTGCGCGGACGTCATTCCCGAACTGGCCGAGCGCGGCGTTGTCCCTGACATTCTGACCGACCAGACTTCGGCCCACGACCCGCTGAACGGATATGTGCCCAACAGCATGACGTTCGAGCAAGCACTGGAACTGCGCCGGCGCGATCCGAAGACGTATCAGGAAAAATCTCTTGACTCGATGGCGCGCCACGTCGAAGGTATGTTGCGCCTGCAGAAAATGGGCTCGGTCACCTTCGACTACGGCAACAACATCCGCACCTTCGCATTTCAACGCGGAGTGCAGAACGCTTACGACTTTCCCGGATTCGTACCTGCTTATATTCGTCCGCTGTTCTGCGAAGGCCGCGGACCATTTCGCTGGGTGGCGCTCTCAGGCGAAGCCTCTGACATTCACGTGACAGACGAACTCGTTCTCGAATTATTTCCCGAGAATCGCATCCTGCGGCGCTGGATCGATCTTGCCCGCAAGCGCATCAAGTTCCAGGGCCTGCCCGCGCGTATCTGCTGGCTTGGCTATGGTGAGCGCGCGCAGTTCGGGCTGGCCATGAACGATCTCGTAAAGAAAGGCAAGATCAAGGCGCCGATCGTGATTGGCCGAGATCATCTCGATTGCGGTTCGGTGGCATCTCCATTCCGCGAAACCGAAAGCATGAAAGACGGTTCCGACGCAGTGGCCGACTGGCCTCTGCTCAACGCGCTGTTGAACACTGCTGCCGGCGCGTCGTGGGTTTCAATTCACAACGGCGGCGGAGTCGGCATCGGCTACTCGCTTCACGCCGGCCAAGTCACCGTGGCCGACGGCACCGATGAGATGGCCAAGCGAATCGAGCGCGTGCTGACCACGGACCCGGGCATGGGCGTGATCCGCCACGTGGACGCGAGCTACGACGAAGCGAAGGAGTTTGCGAAGAAAGCGGGCGTGAGGATACCGATGGAAAGCTGACGCCGGTTTTCCATCTACTTCGCCAGCGCATCGTACACCGTTTGATAAGCGGGCTTCTTCTGATACTTGTCATCCCAGAGCAAGGCCCATCCCTGACCTTTATAGAACTGCGGGATCCACGAGTGCTTGTCGGTGAATCCCCACGTCTGCACTGCCTTGCAAGCCGGTTGCTGCACGCACAAGGTCGTGATTTCCCCGTAGAGTTTGGCCTGCGCGCTGAGCGAGGCCGAACTGGCGTCGTTGAGCCGAACATCGAGTTCCGTGATTTGCAACTCCAGGCCGAGTTTCGCAAACCGCTCCAGATTTTTCGCAACTGACGCGAGCTTCGCAGGATCGTCGAACTTCAGGCTGATGTGCATCTGGAAACCGACTCCGTCGAGCGGCACACCGCGTTTCTTGAAGTCTTTCGCCATCTGGTAAATCGCATCTGATTTCCGGTTCTCCTGTTCCGCGTCAAAGTCGTTGTAGAACAGTTTGGCGTTCGGATCGGCCTCATGCGCCCAGCGCAGCACCTGTTCGATATACTTCGCGCCCTTCCCGGCGCCGATTCCCGGCTGGTTGTACCAGATGGTATCGCGCATAGCGCCGCTGTCGGTGAAGGCTTCGTTGACTACATCCCACGCGTAGACCTTGGAAGCGTAGTGGGTCATCACGGTCTTGATGTGACCGTGCAGAATGTCGGCAAGCTGTGATGGAGGGTGGTTGCCATTTCTCACCCAATCCGGCACGTTGTTGTGCCAGACCAGCGTGTGCCCGCGAACCACCATGTTGTGACTCTGAGCAAATGCGACCAGCGCATCGGCGCCCTTGAAATAGTAAGGATTGGGGTCAGAGTCGGGTCGGGGATGAATCGCGCCGAACTTCATCTCGTTCTCGGCCTGTAGTTGGCTGAACTCCGACCCAAGAATAGCGGCATAGTCGTCTTCGGCGAGATACGCGGAGGCCGCGGCCGCACCGACAGTGATGTGGCGAGCCTCGGCAGCCTGACGTAGCGTATCAGCTGCGGGTGCAGCGATCCTTGGAAAAGGTGATGCAGCGCCAGGCAGCAAGACAATCCAGCACAGCAGCGCTGCAATCGTTAACCGGCGACAGATGGAGCCGAGAATGACGATTGACTCGCGCTGCCTTAACCATGCTTTGATCATTTCACCTTCCCATCTTTCCTATCTAATGATCCATCGCACAATCCAAACCCAGAATCTAAACCCAGAGTGCAAACCTAGAGATGTTAGGCCGATTACCGCACATCCTACAACCGGCAACCCGAATGAGTTGACAGCCGCACCCTCACCGCCGAGAGTTGCTGCTAGACTAGTCATGCGTGAGCACTGCAAAACTGAGCACTGCAAAACAAAGATTTCAAGCGCCAGACGGACTGCTGCTGCTCAACGTCGGCCAGCTCCTCACCTTACGCGCGGCATCGACTGAATCGGTCCCACGTCGCGGACCTGCCTTGCGGGACCTTGGGATCATCGACGACGGCGCGGTGCTCTGCATAGGCGGCAAGATCGTCTCCGTCGGCCGCACCAAGGATGCTTTGCGCGATCCCTGGCTGAAGAACAATCGGAAGAGAAATCAAAATAGAATCACCGAGATCGACTGCGCCGGAAAAGTCGTTTTGCCGGGATTCGTCGATTCCCACACGCACCCAGTGTTCGTCGGGCCGCGCCTGGTGGATTTCGAAAAGCGTATCGAAGGCGCCTCCTACGCGGAGATTGCGGCCGCGGGAGGCGGCATCCGATCCAGCCTGGAAGCTGTGCGCAAGACTGCTAAGAGTGTCCTCGCCTCCAAGGTTCTGACCACGCTGCAAGAAATGGCCGCACACGGCTCGACCACCGTCGAGGCCAAATCCGGATACGGGCTCACGGTAGAGTCGGAACTGAAATCGCTCGAAGCCGTCAAGGACGCGGCGTCGCGCTGGCCGGGGACTGTTGTCTCCACTCTGCTGGGAGCTCATGTGGTCCCGAAGGAATTTCAGGGCTGCTCACAAAAGTATGTTGAGATCGTCTGTAAAGAAATGATTCCTGTGGCAGCGAGGGGGAAGCTCGCCAGGTTCGTCGACGCGTTCTGCGATCAAGGAGCATTTACGGCCGAGGAGACAGAACAGATTTTTGCTGCCGCTGAAAAATACGGGCTAAGCGTCCGCGCACACATGGGCCAGCTTTCAGAAACAGCCCTGCAGCCGTTCTTGCGGTTCCATCCGGCGTCGTTCGATCACATGGACCACGTGAACGAAGCCGACATTCCGCCGCTAGCCAAACACGATACGGTTGCGACATTAGTGCCAGGCGCGAATTATTTTCTGGGGTTGAAAGAATATCCGAACGCGCGTCGTCTCATTGATGCGGGCGTGCCGGTCGCGCTGGCCACAGACTACAATCCTGGCACTTCGCCGACCATCAGCATGCCGATGGCAATGTCACTAGCTTGCACACACATGAAAATGTCGCCAGCGGAAGCAGTCGCGGCCTCGACGATAAACGGGGCGTGGGCGCTTCGCGTGGCGGAGCGCAAAGGCAGCATTGAACCGGGGAAGGACGCCGACCTGGCGGTGTTTGCGGTCGAGGACTACCGCGAAATTCCCTACTGGTTCGGTGCTAACCAATGTGCGATGACGGTTCTGAATGGAGTGGTCGCGCCCAGCCCGTGAACTTTCTCGATGAACTTTCTCATGCCCCATCCGTACCTGAATTGCAGTGGCGTGGCACAACTGCGTTCGGCGCGCTTCAGACAAACATTGAAGGAAAGCAATCTGATTCAATCTCCCGAGGGAAACGAATGAAACGCATTCTTGCAGTCATGATTTTTGTGGTCTTAACATTTTCACTGGCGAGCGCGCAGCGGTTACCCGAAATCGCGAGACCTGATAACTACAATCTCAAGTTCACGCCCGATCTCGACAAAGCTAAATTTGAGGGCGATGAAACCATCGCGATTCGAGTGCTGACTTCAACCTCCACCATTACCCTGAACGCAGCCGATATCGATTTCCACGACGTCTCGATCACCAGCGGCGGCTCCACGCAAATCGCGAAGGTGACTCCCGACAAAGAAAAAGAGATGGTTGTGCTCAGCGTCGAGAAGGCTCTGGCCGCCGGTCCGGCGACGATCCACATTACTTACTCCGGCATTCTGAATGACGAAATGCGCGGATTGTATCTGGGCAAGGACGACCAAGGACGCAAATACGCCGCGTCACAGTTTGAGGCCACCGACGCTCGGCGCGCGTTCCCTTCGTTTGACGAGCCCGACTACAAAGCTACTTTCGACATTACCGCCGTCGCCGACAAAGGCCTGGTCGCGATCTCGAACCAGAAAGTTATTTCCGACACACCCGGTCCGGGCGACAAGCATACGGTGCGCTTCGCAACGACAGCCAAGATGTCGTCTTACCTGGCCGCGCTGGTGGTGGGCAACTTCGAGTACATCGAGGGCGCGGCCGACGGCATTCCAATCCGCGTCTACAGCACGCCAGGGAAAAAAGAGATGGGCAGGTTCGCCCTGGAAGCTGCCTCTTACATTCTTGATTATTACGACAAATATTTTGGCATTAAATATCCCTACGGAAAACTGGACCTGATCGGCCTGCCTGATTTCTCCGCGGGCGCGATGGAAAATACCGGCTGCATTACGTTCCGCGAAGTAATTCTCTTGATCGACGAGAAGCAGGGTTCGGTCGGCCTGAAGAAAGAAATTGCCAGTGTGATTGCGCACGAAATGGCGCACCAGTGGTTTGGCGATTTGGTGACGATGAAGTGGTGGGACGACATCTGGCTCAACGAAGGTTTCGCTACCTGGATGGAATCGAAGCCCGTGGCGAAGTGGAAGCCGGAATGGAATTACGAATTGGACGACGTCAGCGATACTGGCGGAACGCTCAACGTAGATTCCCTGGAGAATACGCGACCGATTCATCAGGCGGCCGAAACTCCGGCTCAGATTCAGGAATTGTTCGATGGAATCGCGTACGGCAAGGCCGCTTCCGTGTTGCGCATGCTGGAATCCTATCTTGGCGAAAAGACTTTTCGCGCCGGAGTAAACGCTTATCTGCAACAGCATCAGTACGCCAATGCTACGGCCGACGGTTTCTGGGATGCTCAGGCGAAAACGTCGAAGCGACCGGTCGACAAAATCATGCCCACGTGGGTGAAGCAAGCGGGCGCTCCCATCGTCAATGTGAAAGCGCAATGCTCGGGAAATTCCACCAGCGTCACTTTGACGCAAAAGCGGTATTTCGTCGACCGGGAAAAATTTGAGGCCGCCAACGATCAACTCTGGCAGATTCCGTTGTGCCTGCGCGGATCGGCGACTGGCAACGGCGCGCCCAAGTGTGAAGTGCTCACTCAGAGAGAAGAAAGCTACACTTTGCCCGGTTGCTCGACCTGGGTGCTGGCCAACGCGGGCGCAACCGGCTACTACCGTACTGGCTACTCCGCAGAGGCGGTGCGAGCTCTGGCCAACGATGCTGAGACCAAGCTGACTCCGGCCGAGCGCATCGCCGTCGAGAATGACATCTGGGCCTCAGTGGCAGTGGGTCGCGAGCCGGTAGGTGATTCGCTCCTCTTCGCGCAAGGCTTGCAGTCGGACCGCAACCGCGCCGTCATGGAAGATGTGCTGGCCGGACTCGATTACGTGGACCGCCATCTGGTGAGCGGCGGTGACCGTGATGCATATCACATGTGGCTGCGACAGTATCTGGCGCCTGCCATGAAAGAAATGGGATACGAACCGAAACCGGGCGAGAGCGATGAACAAAGAACTCTGCGGGGGCGCGTGTTCAATGCGCTGGGTTACGATGCTCGCGATCCTGAGACTCTGGAGCAGGCGCGGAAAATCGCCGACAAAGCGCTGGCTGATCCGGCGTCCGTGGATAGCGAAATGGCCGGCAGCGCCTTACATCTCGCGGCTTTGACTGGAGACTCTGCGTTTTATGATCGGGTGATGACGGCCTTGAAGAATCCAAGATCGCCGGAGCAGTATTACACGTACCTCTTCATGCTGCCCCGGTTCGACGATCCGAAATTGCTGGAGCGCACGTTGGAGTTTGCGGTCTCGCCCGAGGTGCGGTCGCAGGATGCGCTGCAGGTCGTCGGGGCGGTCATGTCGAATCCGGCAGGGGAAAAAGTGGCGTGGGATTTCATTCAGACGCGTTGGGACGCCGTTGCGAAGGCAGGCGGTCCGTTTGCCAGTGCTGAAGTGGTAGGTGATACCAGCGTTTTCTGCGATGCGGGGATGCGCGATCAGGTGACGGAATTCTTCGCCGCACACAAAGTCGCGGCCGCGGAACGCACTTATAAACAATCGATCGAGCGCATCAACAACTGCATCGATTTCAAAGCGCAGCAGGAACCGCGGTTGGCGTCGTGGCTGGGACAGCAGCACGGCATCGCCGGCGGAAAATAGAGAGTGGGATGTGAGGGCGGCTCGGGAAATTTCCGGGCCGTTCTCTTTGAGAGAGTCTCTAGCAGCGGTTGAAGCGCTGCGCCACCCACAATCATTCTCCTCTCCTAGTCAGATCCTTCCGCCGCTGCTCTAGGGTACGATCGGCAGCACCAGATACGAAGGCACATCGGCTGAACAATAGATACGCTGGGTCGCAGGCACGAAGTCGGACGCTGCTGCCTGATAAATGCTCGACACGAACTTCTGCGGATTGCGATCGATCACCGGAAACCAGGTCGACTGAATCTGCACCATGATGCGGTGCCCTTTTAGAAAAACGTGGTCGTGATCGCGCAAAGAGATATTCCACTCCGTCGGCTTGTTTGGCGTCAGCGGGTCCGGCTTCTCGTAGCTCGTCAGATAGCGTCCTCGCCGTACTTCCATCGCAATGGGCAGTTCGTAGCCGTTCAGCGACTGGGCATACTGCCCCGGCTTGGGCCCTTCTTCGGAATTCCAGGCATTCTTCTGCGCATCCTGCGGATACACATCGATCAACTTGACCACGAAATCGCTGTCGGTTCCGGAAGTGGATGCGAAAAGATCCGCCGCTAGCGGGCCGGTGATGGTGAGATCGTGATCCAGCGGTTCGCTGACGAACGAGAGAACGTCGGGCCGATGATCTACAAAACGCTGGTCGGCAACCTCCCAGGTTCGCCAGTCGCCGCTGGGATAAGTCGGAGTGATCGGGCGCTGGCGATACGGCACGGGATTGGCCGGATCGGAAACGTACTCTCGGTAGGCCGGACCGTTTTTGGCAGGGCCGGGCGCAGAGAATGAAAGAGTTCCGTCAGCGTGCAGATAAAGTTTCGTCGGTTTCGCTTGCGGCGGAGGCCACGCAGCGTAAGTGTGCCAGGTATTCGATCCGCTCTGAAAAGTGCTGGCCTGCCACGCCGGCTTCTCACCCTGGTCGTGCAGATAATAACGAAAGAATGGCGCTTCGATATTCTCGCGAAACTCGCGCGCCGTTTCATGTCCACCGAACGGAATGATGCCGATGCCGTCGCCCTTCGGACTCCACCACTCCCCGTGGTACCACGGCCCGGCCACCATGAAATTTGTGTGCTGCGGATCGTTCTCTTCCGCGTGGCGGAAAATCTGCCACGGTCCCCAGGGATCTTCCTGATCCCAGAATCCGGCAACATTCAGGTTGGGCACGGTCGAAGAATGCAGCTGGCTCACCCACGCTTCCTTCTTCCAGAACTCGTCATAGTCAGGATGCTCGACGGTCGAATTCCAATAGGGAATCGACCCGTGAAGATATTTTGCATTTATATTCGAGAGTGGCCCGAGGTCGAGATACCACTCGTAAGTATCGTAGGTCTCAAAATTGAAATGCGTATTCTGGTTTTTGTCTGCCTGCTCCATGACTGCGTATTCAAAGTCGTAGCTTTCGCGCAGCGCGCCGAAGCGGTGGTCATCGTCGTTCATCCATTGATCGACCGGCGAGGCTTGCTCGCTGACCGCCTTGAGCGCCGGGTGAGGATGAAGCAGCGTGAGCGCGGATGTGAGCCCGTCGTAGGAAACGCCGAAAATCCCAACCTTCCCGTTGTTATTGGGAACGTTCTTCACCAACCAGTCGATCGAATCGTAAGCATCCGTTGTCTCGTTGGTCGCCTTCGGATCTTTTAAATCGACCCACGACGACAGGTTGAACACGCCCTCGGATTTAAATCGTCCGCGCAGGTTCTGGATCACGAAGATGTATCCGTCCTGGGCGAGTTCCTTCATGTAGGGCGGAAGTTGTTCCGGCGGTTTTTCCGGAACGCCGTAGGGCGTGCGGCGAAAGAGAATGGGCAGCGGACCCGTGTGGTCGAGAGGGGTCAGAATAACCGTCTGCAGATGAACGCCGTCGCGCACGGGAATCATGACTTCCTCGAGCTTGAATAACGGCTTCGAGGGCTGTTGCGGCTGCGCAGTCTGTTGTGCGACGGCAGAAACCGAAACAACTAGAGGCAAAATCAAACGCAGCATGAATGAGCGCACCATGATCCTCCGGTTAACTTTGATCGAGACAACTCAGGGGCGAAGTATATCAACCGGCGATCAACTCAGAACACTCTTCCGATCGAGAAGTTCACGCGGCTCTGTCCGGTAGGGCTCACGCTGCCCGCCAGGCCGACGGGGCCGACGATCGTATCGGCAATGATTCCGATGTTGAATGTGCCCCGCACGGCGATCGGTCCAGGATCAAGGGCCGCCGTGCCGAAAGCCGTACCGGCCTCATACCATCCGCCCCAGTAGATTTTTCCGCCGACAAGTTGCGGTAAGCGGTAAAGCTCGCGCCGGAATCCCAGTGATGAGTACGCGTAGTGGTTGCCCAGAAACTCCTGCGGAAGGTACGCCCCTAATCGGAAGGGTCCGCCGAGAGCAAAAACCTGAAACGGTCCGGCGGATCCGCGGAAAGTCGTGCCGCCCGAGATGTTGAAGAGGAGTGAAGTCTTCGGCCCGACCGGAACAAAGTTGGTGGTCTGCAAATCGAGTTGCCCAATTGGATGCGCCTGCCCCGGACTCTGAAGCACGCGCGAAAGCGTCGCGACGATGCGACTGCCGCGGCTGGGAACCGCCGGACTATCCTGTCCGTCCCACACATAACGCGCTCGGAATTCACCGGTGCTGCCGTTGACGATGGGCAGGCCTGCTGCTCCGATCAACGGACTCAGCTTGCCCTCGAAGAGTTCATAGCCAACACGAAATTCACTGCGCCGGCCGGAGTTGTAGCCGATGTCGAAACCGCCTCCGGCGCGCTCGTCGCCGAAGACCGCAACGCGCGTTAGCCCTGTAAATGAGTTTCGCGCAAACTTGGAGGCGAAAACGTATGGCGCCACAAAAAACGGCGACTCTCCCAAAGGCTGATAGAACTCGCTGGCCCCCAGATTGCTGGAACCGAACAGCAGATCGTTGCGCCACTCGCCACCGCTGTGAGCAATATCCATAAAAGTCACGCGCGCACCCGCGGAAAAATCGAAAGCCGCCACCCCGGAACCGTCGACGTTGACAGCGAGGTCGACAAACGGCGGGCCATAAGATTTTTCGTGTGTGGTTACGCGCAACGCTGGAACCCCATTCTGCGTAAATCCTTCATAGCCCAGCCGATCAAACTGGCCCGTGCCGGCGAGGTGGGTTAGCTGGTTGTCAACCTTGGAAAGATCGAGCGGTCCGCGCAGCGCCTTGCTGAGCTTGTCTTGCAGCCTGCCATTAGTATCTGAATCGGAACCGGTCACCACAACGGCCTCGATCTTCTCCTGCGGCCGGCGTTTGCGCGCCGCGCGAGCTTCCAGATACTGCTGCCATTCCGCCGGATCCTGAATCGCATAGGGCAGAAGAGAATCCGACTGGCTGGCTGCGGTCTTGTACCCTAGCTGGACGAGTTCTTTGACGCGCGAATAATCGCTCACCGAGAAGCCCGCCATGTCCACGCTCACCTTGGCCTTGGCCAATAGAAGCGAGCGATGCTCGTTCTGCGTGATCATGACGCTGACGGCGCGACCGAGCACGCCGGTAATAGTTTCCAGTTCAGCTCGGTCGCCGGGAGGAAGACGCAGCTCCACCGCGATCACGGCGTCCGCATCCATGCTCAGAACAGTTTCCACCGGAATGTTCTGCACCATCCCGCCATCGGCTAACACCCGGCCATTGAGCTCTACCGGGCTAAACACGCCGGGAATTGCCGCGGAGGCACGCACGGCCTGCGACAAGGATCCGTCGTGCAGTACGACACTTTCCCCGCTCAGCATGTCGGTGGCTACACAACGGAACGGAATGGGCAGATCATCGAAGCTGGCGATACCGGATTCCGCGAACGCAATACGATCCAACAAGAGTCCCACGCCCTGCCCGGGGTTGAAACCGTTCGGGCCCTTCACACCATGCTTCAGGCCAAGAGGAGTATTGATCAGAAAGTCGCGACGGTCCTGCTTTCGACGATACGAGAGCTGGGAATAAGTAGGCTCGGGAAGAAAAGCCGCGTCCCAATCCATTTCTTCGGCAAACTTTTCGATCTCCGCGGGCGACATACCAGTGGCATACATCGCGCCAATGATGCCGCCCATGCTGGTTCCGGCGACGCGGTCCACTGGAATGTGATTCTCTTCGATCCACTGGATCACGCCGATTTCGGCCAAGCCGAGTGCGCCCCCACCGCTGAGCGCCAAGCCAATCCGCGGACGATTGGATGGAGTCTGCGTGGCTGCAGCGGACGCGGCATCTTGCGCGTTCGCGAAAATAGGCAGAATCAGGCACCACAATAAGGAAAGAGTAATTGGGATAAGTGCCGTCCGATTCGTTGCTTTCATCGGCGCTCCTGAGACGCGGCGCAAAACAATCGCTCTGCGCGCGAAATTGTGGATGAGAGAAAAAGGTTAGCAGGTTTGCAGAAGGAGGGTCAGAAATGCAGTCTACGATGGCGGAATCAGTTGGACTTTAAAACCGCCGGAGGCTGTTCTTCACGCACCTGCTGCACAACGTTGCGTATGCCCCCAATCACCACCTCGGGCCGATCAAGCTGAATGTCGTGCGAACTGCCGGTCGCGATGACTTGCGTCCCTCGCGTCGAGAGATGCACCAACTCCTCCTGCATTGTTTCCCAAGCTTCGTTGGCCGGTTTCGCGACGCCCGCGGGGAAACTACCCAGTCGTTTGTTGGGATCATGAGAGAGCACCACGAGCGGAATATCGCCGAGCGAACCGCTAGCCGCCGTCTGGGCGGCACTTTCCGCCGGAAAGCTTTTCAGTTCTGCTACGGCTTCGGCCGCAGTGTGCCAGTTGCACGCGGCCGCGCGCTGCACCGGATTTTCATCGCATTGGCCGAGCAGCCGCGGGATGCCGAAGGGCATTGTGTATTCCGTGAACTCGGCCTTGCGTGTCCAGTCAGCCTGCATGTCCCTGATCTCCGGCGGAAGGCGACTGAACTGCGCGGGATGGGACGAGTCGACCAGCACCATTCCGGCAACGTCACTGCGGTACAGGCTGGCATAGAGCCGCACATTAAATCCACCAAGGGAATGCCCGACCAGCACATAGGGCGGTGCAATGCCCGCAGCCTGTAGCAGTGCATGCAATTCAGTGGCGATCACTTTGCTGGTGCGCGGTTGAGAACTCGATTCGCTATAGCCGAGTCCGGCACGGTCATACGAGCACACGCGCGTAAATTTCGCGACCTGCGGCTGCACTTTGAGCCACGAAAGATAGGTGTCGCACAAGCCCGAGTCGAGAATCACCGTGGGACTTCCCTCTCCCGTGCAGTCAATGTGCATTCTGAATCCGCCCACGTCAAACCGGCTTCCGGCCATGGGATTGAAGCGCCGGTCGCGAGCCTCAAAAATATTCTCGTAGATCATTCCGGCGACGGCCAGGAGAAACACGAAGGCGAGCAGGGTGAGGACGATGCGGCGAAGCCGCGAATGAGCCGGCGCCGATAGCGGCGCAACATTGTTCATGATGACAGGGGTGCGCGTTCGCCCAGCCGCGCCTTGTGGCAGGTATTTTACATGACGGGCGGCGCCGTGATGCCCATGACCGACAGGCAGCGAACTAATTCGCGACGAACTACGGCGACCGTGGCCAGCAGAAACTGCTTCCGCTTCTCGTCCGGCTCGCTGAGGATGGGATGGCGATGGTAGAACGTGTTGAAAAGCTGGCCAAGCTGGAAAACATGTTTCGCCAGATACGCGGGTTCGGTGGTGGCAATCGACTGGTCAATCACGGTCGACGTCTTGGACGACGCCAGCCACAGTTCCCAGATTTCGTTGGCGCCTTCGCCGCGTAGAAATTTCGCCAGATCGGCGGGCGGGATGTGGCTAGCGACTTCTGCGCAAAAAGTTTCGGGATCGGCTGCCGCCTTGCGAAATATGCTGGTCGCGCGCACCACGACATATTGCGCATAAGGTCCGGTTTCGCCTTCGAAGCTGAGCGCCTCTTTGAAATCGAATGCGATCACCGACTGCTTGGTGTACTTCAACATGAAGTAGCGCAGAGCGCCGATGGCGATCTGCGTGGCAATCTGCTGGCGCTCGCGCTCGCTCACTTCCGCATGCCGCGAGTCGACTTCCTGCTTGGCGGAAGCGATGAGCTGGTCGAGCAGATCGTCGGCCTTCACGCCGAAACCTTTGCGCCCGCTCACTTCGATGTAGGAGCGAGCTTTGTCCTCTTCACTCAACTCGTAGCCGAGTTCCGCGGCGCAGCGCGGCGTGAGCGCGACCATCTCGTAAGAGAAGTGCGTGTAGTGGTCGGCCGCCTCGCCGTGCCCGAGGCCGCGTAGCGCTTCGATGACCGTGTTCTGCGCCTCCGACTGTCGGGCGTCAATCACGTTGTAAATTTCCGCGACGTCGCCGAAGTGAGGATGATCCTTCTCTCCGTGCGTCGTCGAAATCCAGCACTCGTGCTGGTTCGGATAACGGTAGAACTTTCGATAGCCGAAATCGCGCCCCAGCAGCCCGAACTTCCACATGTGGTACGCGATGTCTTTGCCTACGTAGCCGACGGTGCCGTTGGAGCGAACGATCACCTTCTGATCTTCCTCGGAGATTTCTGAGGGACGTATGTCGACGCCAGCCTTCGGCTCAATCGGTACGAGGACGTCGTCGATGTCTTCCGCGTTTTCGGCACCGTTCATTTTCCTACTGTCAGTCTTCGCGTGAGGGAGAGCCCTCGGCACATCTCCAGTCCCGGCGCGCCGCATCACCCAGCAGCCTTTATTCTTACCCTCATTCTCGAAGGTCAGCACGCCGCTGTCTTTCAGCTTCGTGAAGGCGGCATCCCAGAAGTGCAGGTGCAGGATTTCACTCTCACGCGGCAGGAAATCATATTCGATGTCGAGCCTCTCCATCGTCTCCAGATGGCGGCGCAACACGGCAACTGAGATCATCTCGGCAATGGCGGCAGCTTCCGTTGTTTCATCTTCGATGGCGTGCAGCGTTTGCTGCCGAATTTGCAAGTTCTGTTTGTCGGCCGCGTACCATTGCGAGACCCGGGCATACAGATCCCAGCAGTAGTAGTCGAAGCGCGGCAGGCGGGTCAGAGCCTCGATTTCCGCGCGAGTTTTCTTCTCGATGTGAGTGAAGCCGACGACTACATCCGCCACCTGCACGCCCGTGTTGTCGATGTAGTTTTGAACATCGACTTCCCTGCCCGCTCGGCGCAACAGCCGCACAAACGTGTCGCCAAGGATGGCGTTGCGCAGGTGACCGATGTGCGCGGCCTTGTTGGGATTGATGCTCGAGTGCTCGACCAGAATCTTGCCGGAAGGAACGTCGACCGGCGGCCTTTGATCAGCGGCGAGCTCCGAGGCCATCCACGCCCGATTGATCCTGACGTTCAGATAGCCAGGCGGCGCAACCTGCATCTCCGCAATGCCGTCAATGACGCCGGAACCGATCTCCGTTCGGATCATTTCGGCGATCTTCAGCGGCGCCAAGCGCAGCGGCTTGGCGAACGGAAACATCGGAATCGCAAAATCCCCGAGTTCAACCTTCGGAGGCTGTTCGACGACCACACGCGGCAAGGTGGCTTCGGGATAACGGCGCTGCAGACATTCCTGCACACGCTGAGCCAGACGATGTTCCAGATGACGATACAAGAAGTCCCTCTGAGCTGTTGAAGAAACAGTGATTTTATCAGAGCGGGCGGTGGGCGCGTGTTTGACGGAGGTGGGACGCTTCCCTATGATGAAGATTCTCGTTCTTCGCGGTCCAAATCCTTTCACTAAATGAGGATCAGAGAAGCAAAAGATGACGTTTGAGCGTGTTTCCTCTGTGACTCTTTGTGGTTAAGACTTAGATCTTATGCGCATCGCCTATCTAGAATGTTTTTCCGGGGTGAGCGGCGACATGTTTCTGGGCGCTCTCATCGATACCGGAGTTCCGTCGCGAGTGCTGGAAGACGCCGTGGCGGCGTTAAACGTAGGCGCGCGCCTTGAGATTTCGCGAGTTGTCCGTAGCGGCATTTCAGCCACCAAGGTTGATGTGTGGGTCGACGGCGAGAAAGATCTTCCGCGGGAAGAATACTGGGCAAAGCAAAGAGTGGCGCGCACTCCCTCGCCCGCGAACGCTCACCACGAGCACGACCACCATAGTCATCACGAACACGAGCATCATCACAGCCACGAGCATTCTACGGACCATGAGCTGGCGTCCCGGGCCGATGTTTCGCGGGCAGGGGCGCCCGCGCCACACGAGCATTCGCACGGCCGAGGATTGAATGAGATTCGCGAGATCATCGGCCAGTCCACGATCAGCGACACCGCCAAGAAAACGGGCATCGCGATCTTTGAAGCTTTAGGCGCGGCCGAGGCCAAGATTCACGCGACTTCCGTCGAAAAGGTGCACTTCCACGAAGTCGGCGCGGTGGATGCGATGGTCGACATCGTCTGCGCGGCCGTGGGAAGCGAAGCTCTCGCAGTCGACGAGATCATCTGTTCTCCGCTAAATGTCGGCGGCGGAATGGTGCAATGCGCGCATGGCACGTTTCCCGTGCCCGCGCCTGCGACCGTCGAGTTGCTGAAACATGCACCGGTCTATTCGTCGGGTGTGCAGGCTGAATTGGTCACTCCCACCGGAGCCGCAATTGTGAAGATTCTCGCGACGCGCTTCGCCGCGTTCCCTGAGATGAAAATCGAAAAGTCAGGCTATGGCGCCGGGTCGCGTGAGTTCCCCGGGCATCCCAACGTCGTGCGATTGACGATCGGGGAGGCCGCGTCAACGCTGGCCGCGAAAACCGCGTCCGACACAGTAACCGTGCTGGAAGCGAATCTCGACGATCTAAATCCGCAGGTATTCGGATACGTGATGGACCGTCTGCTCGAAGAAGGGGCGCTCGACGCGTTCGGTATTCCGGTACAGATGAAGAAGAACCGACCGGGAACGCTGCTTACCGTGCTGTGTAAACCGGAAGACGCGGCCAAACTGGCGCAGCTGATTTTCACCGAGACGACAACGCTGGGCGTCCGCCGGCGCGATGAGGTTCGGCAAACCCTGGCGCGACGCTGGGAAAACGTTCGCACCCAATGGGGCGAGGTCCGCATCAAAATTGCAAGCATGAATGGCAGCGTCACCAACTATGCGCCCGAGTATGAAGACTGTCGCCGCATCGCCAGTGAACAACATGTGCCTCTAAAGACGGTGATGCAGGAAGCGGCGCGAGCGTATCTAGTGAAGGGCGAAAAGCAATAACCAAAGAAGGCTCAGAGTGACCCAGGGATTTTCCTTGTGATCCGCAGTAGTCTCTGTGGTTAAGAAACCTTATGACCAGGAAGTTCTACATCACGACTCCGATTTATTACGTGAACGCGCGGCCGCACATTGGCCATGCCTACACCACGATCGCCTGCGACACGATCGCGCGTCGGCAGCGACTGCTGGGCGCCGACACGTTCTTCCTGACTGGCACCGACGAGCACGGCCAGAAGATCGAGCGCGCCGCTCAGGCGGCCGGCAAAACTCCACAGCAGTACGCCGATGAGATTTCTGCGCAGTTTCGCAACCTGTGGAAGCGCATGGGGATTTCGAACGACGACTTCATCCGGACCACTGAAGAGCGCCACAAGAAACGGGTGCAGGAACTGTTCCGCCGCATTCGCGACAACGGATACATCTACAAAGGTACGTACACCGGGCAGTATTGCGTCTCCGACGAGCTCTACGTAGATGGTGCACAGCCCGGCGATCCTTGCCCAACCTGCGGGCGCATCACCGAGACCGTTCACGAGGAGAATTACTTCTTCAAGCTATCGGCATTTCAAGAAAAGTTGCTGGAGCTCTATGCGAATCCGGAGTTCATCCGGCCGGAGGCGCGCCGCAACGAAGTAATCTCGTTCGTCCGCTCCGGCCTACGCGACTTGTCGATCAGCCGCTCCACATTTTCCTGGGGCATTCCGGTGCCCGACGATCCCAAACATGTGATTTATGTTTGGCTCGATGCGCTGGCTAACTATCTCACCGCCATCGGCTACGGCTCGAGCCACGCCGGCGCGCAGGAAGCGTTCAAGAAGTACTGGCCGGCCGACGTCCACATGATCGGCAAGGAAATCGTTCGCTTCCATTGCGTCTACTGGCCGGCATTTTTGCTGGCCGCGGGCTTGGCATTGCCAAAGACAATCGTGGCGCACGGCTGGCTGCTGTTTGAAGAAAGTAAGATGTCAAAATCGCGGGGCAACATTGTGCGCACCGAGACGATTCTCGATGTGCTGGGCGCGGACGCGCTGCGTTACTTCCTACTGCGTGAGGTTGTTTTCGGACAGGATGGTTCGTTTTCATTCGACGCGCTGGTGCAGCGCTACAACTCTGACCTGGCCAACGGCCTGGGGAATCTGGCTAGCCGCACGTTAACCATGATTAACCGATATTTCAAGGGCGAGGTGCCGTATCCGTCGGGAGCGGCATCGAAAATCGCCGCCGACGATGCGGTTGCTGAGACGGCCCGCCGAACCATTCGCGAATTCGCGACGCTGTTCGATCAATTCCAGTTTTCGCGCGCCCTCGAAACGGCGTGGGGACTGGTCGCGGTGGTCGACAAGTACATCGTTGAAAACGAGCCCTGGTCGCTGGGCGAGAAACAGGATGACGAAAGCCGAGCGCGCCTGGCGACGGTGCTCTACACCTCCGCCGAGGCGCTGCGCATCGCGACTGCGCTCGCGTATCCCGTCATGCCCGACGCGACGGCGAAAATCTGGGCGCAACTGGGACTGGGCGACATCAAGAAACTGGCTCTGGCCGATCTGGCCTGGGGACAATTGCCGCTGGGCACAAAACTCGGGGATGTGTATCCGGTTTTTCCGCGTGCCGACAAGAGCGCAGTCGAAAGGATGCAGCAGATGGAAGATCAGCAACGCAGTCCGGTGGTCGAGGATGCGAAGGATCCAGCAGCGAAACCGCCGGCCGTAGCGGATGTCAAGACGCAACCGGCCGTGCCAACGCCGGCAGCAGCCTTGGCCGACGGGAAGATTACCATCGACGACTTCGCCAAAATCGAACTGCGCGTGGGCGTCGTGAAAGTCGCCGAGCGTGTGCCCAAGGCCGACAAACTGCTGCGCCTCGAAATCGATATCGGTACAGAAGTTCGGCAAGTGCTTGCAGGAATCGCCGAAGCCTACGCGCCTGAGACTCTGATCGGCCGCAAAGTCGTGATCGTGGCCAATCTGGCTCCGCGAAAACTGCGTGGGCTGGAATCGAATGGGATGATCGTAGCTGCATCGCTCGAGGGGGGACAACCGGTACTGGCGAGCTTTCTGGAGGATGTGCCGGTGGGGGCACGGCTGAAGTAGGGAAAATCAGAAAGCATCCGAGCTTTGCTCGGCGGACGGGCGAGTCGCCCGTCTCCACATCCGTCTTCACACAGACTCATCTTTACATAATATGTTTGTAGATTCGCACGCACATCTTGATGGCAAGCAGTTCGACTCCGATCGCGAACAGGTCATCACTCGGGCGCGTGAGGCCGGAGTGCAAACCATGGTTGCCATCGGCAATGGCGACGGCCCTCCCCTGCTCGATGCAGGCATTCAACTTGCCGACAAATATCCGTTCATGTACGCGACCATAGGAATTCATCCCCACGAAGCTCGCCTCGCGGATGATGCCGCCTACCAGATGATGGAGCGACTGGCGCGGCATCCCAAGGTCATCGCATGGGGCGAGGTCGGCCTGGATTACTACTACGATCATTCTCCGCGCGAGACGCAGAAGCAGGTGTTTGCCCGGCAGATGGAACTGTCGGCTGCGGCGAAACTGCCGATCGTGATTCACTGCCGGCCGTCTGACGGCAGGGACGATGCCTGGGAAGATTGCTTAGCCATGATTAACGGGCAGTGGGCTCCGACCGGCCTGGGGGGAATTTTGCACTGCTTTACGGGAAATTGGGCGCAGGCAAAGCGCGCGCTGGACATGGGCTTCATGATTTCCTTCGCCGGAAATTTGACTTTCCCGAAGGCTCAGCAGATTCGCGACGCGGCTCTCGAGGTTCCTCTCGACCACTTGCTGATCGAAACCGACTCGCCATATCTGGCCCCGGTCCCACACCGGGGCAAGCGCAACGAACCGGCCTTCGTAAAAGAAACCGCGCGCCGGCTGGGCGAGTTGCGCTCGCTGTCAATGGACCAGGTGGGCGAGCAGACTTCCCGCAATTTCTACAATTTTTTCAAATTGGATGAAATCTCTGAAAGCAAAGTATCGACTCCGTAAACTGCGCAGTTCTGTTAACCTCAGGTTAAGATTCCCTCGTTTCAGAAAGATTAGAAATGTATGCCCGATAACAGCTTCGACGTCGTCAGTAAGATCGACCTAAACGAGGTCTCGAACGCCATTCAGCAGGCGCTCAAGGAGATTCACACGCGCTTCGACCTGAAGGATTCGAAATCGAATATTGAGCTGGAAAAAGACGCCATCGTGCTGCACTCGGCCGACGAATACAAGCTGAAGGCGGTCAACGACATTCTGCAGCAGAAGCTGGTGAAGCGCGGAGTTTCGCTGAAAGGGCTGACCTACGGCGCGATCGAGCCGGCGGCGGGCGGCACGGCCAAGCGCAAAGTCACCATGCAGCAGGGTATCGCCATCGAGAAGGCGCGCGAGATTGTAAAGTTAGTGAAAGATTCGAAGAAAAAAGCGCAGGCCTCGATTCAGGGGGACCTGGTGCGCATCAGCGGCAAAGACCGCGACGCGCTGCAGGAAGTCATCGCCCTGTTGAAGGGCCACGACTTTGGAATTGATTTGCAGTTTACGAATTACCGTACGAACTAAAACTAGACCTCGGACCTTTGGAGGTCTGATTCACATTGAGCGCGTCCACCGCCATTCACGGGAAAGAAGTATTCGATCTGCTGCGGGATGACCTCGCCGCGCTGGAGTGCGAGTTTGGCCGTGACACGGTCTCGGGCGTGCAGGCCATCACTGAGATTGGCGAATATCTGAGAAATGGCGGCGGCAAACGACTCCGGCCCGCTTTGTTGCTGCTTTCCGCGAAGTTGCTCGACTACCGGGGGCAGGGAGCAGTCCGGTTGGGCGCGGTGGTCGAGATCATTCACACTGCGACGCTGGTGCACGACGACATTATTGATGAGGCCAAGACACGGCGCGGCCGTCCCGCGGCCAACACGCAGTGGGGCAATTCAAAGTGTGTGCTCGCCGGCGACTGGCTTTACATGCAGGCCTTCAAGATCGCGGTGCAGGAGCGCAACTTCCGCATTCTCGACACCTTGATCGAACTTACCCAGCAGATGGTCGAGGGCGAACTCCTGCAGATGGAAAAGCTGGGTAAGCTGATTACCCTCGACGAACACTTCGACCTGATTTTTCGGAAGACCGCTTGCCTGTTTTCAGTGTGCATGCGGCTGGGAGCAATTCTCGGCGGCGCCAGTCCCGCGCAGGAAGCCGCTCTGGGCAAGTATGGGCATGACCTCGGTATGGCGTTTCAGATTGTCGACGACGTTCTCGACTTAACCGCCTCAGAAAATGTGCTGGGTAAACCCGTGGCCAGCGACTTGCGCGAGGGCAAGGCGACAATGGCTGTAATTCATGCGCTGGAGCGCTGCACTCTGGAAGAAAGATCGAAAATCGAGACAGTGCTCCGCCACGGCGCCTTCAACGGCGTGACTCATGCGGAGATTCTGGAAGTCCTGCAGCGCTACGGTTCGCTCGAAGCCGCCACGGCTCGGGCTGCCCACTACGCAGAATCCGCGCGGAAAGCGATTTGTACTTTTCCTGACTCGGAGATCAAACGAGCCTTACTCTGGGCGCCAGAGTTTGTCGTGGCCAGAGAAAAGTAAGTCCGGAATTTTCGGACGCGCCCCGGCTTTGTTTATACTGAACCCTTTCGGGGCGTCGCCGAATCAAATTGCTACTAAACTTTCGGGTCGTATCGGGTCACATTTTGCAAGCAATGCTCTTGCAGATGCACGCTGCTTTTATCCAAGAATGCCGATGAATACCCTGCTTTCCACGATGGCCAGCCACGGCTACGTCCTGACATTCGTCATGCTGTTTGCCGAAGCGGTTGGCCTTCCCTTCCCTGCCTCGATCGCGCTGGTGGCGGCGGGCGCCGCCGTCGCATCGCACACGCTGTCGGGTCCAGGAGTTCTTCTCGCCGCTTTGCTGGCCCTGCTGATCGGCGACACGGCGCAGTTCTGGCTGGGACGCTACTCTGGTTGGGCCCTGCTCGGATTTCTTTGCCGCCTCTCTATGAACCCCGAGACCTGCATCCTTCGTTCAGCGGAATCGTTCTACAAGCGGGGCAAGACCACTCTGGTGATCGCCAAGTTTATTCCTGGCATCAACACCATGGCCGCTCCGCTAGCGGGCAGCATGAAAATGCGGTTCGGCCAGTTCCTGCGACTGGACTTCGCCGGGGCGCTGCTCTATTCGACGACTTTCCTGTTGATCGGATATCTCTCGCGCGATTTTCTGGCAGCTACTTTGAAGGGGTTTCACCGGGCCGGACTCGCCATGGAAGCCGTGGTCATCACTGCTCTTGTCGTATACGCCGTCTACCGCGGCGTGCAATTCGCGAGATACAAGAAATACCGCATCATGCCGCGCGTGCAGGTGCAGGAACTCGCTGCGCGTCTGGCCTCGAACGAGGCGGATCGGGTGCTGATCGTCGACGTGCGCAGCCACGGCTATTACGACATCGGGTCTGAACGCATCAAAGGCTCGATTCGCATTGAACCCAACAATCTCGACGAGGAGGTCAAGAATCTCCCCAAAGACAAGGACATTTATCTTTATTGCACTTGAGCACGCGAAGCAACCAGCGCCCGGGTGGCGCATTTACTGCAGGAAAGAGGCTTCAACACGTTCGTGATCGTCGGCGGCCTGGCGGCCTGGCGAAAGGCCGGAGAACCGTTGGAGTCGATCCCCAAGGACGATCTGGTCAAGCTACCGACGTTCAATTAGGCTTGAGCCTCGGCTGGCGCAACTTTTCTTTTTCGACGGGTTCAATCACGTGAGGGGCTCCCGTGTCTCGCGAATTTGTGAGACGTGGGCGCAACCCGTCCAAGACAGCCTGCCAAAATCTGGAGAGACGCCCATGCGCCTCGTTGCCCCATCGGCCCTGTTCGTCGTCGTGCTATTCACGTTCTGGGAGCCCGCGGCTGCTCCCGGCCATGCCGAACCCTCCACTACCATTTTCGATTCGAATTCCTCGCACTTGTGGAATCGTCTTTATGCGGCTTTGTTGATCCGCGAAGATCGTCACGGAGCGGAGTTCGGTGCGGACTCACTCGACCCGCTGCTTTGGCCGGAGTCGGAGCACCTGCTGGCCGGCCCATCGCATGAGCACGCCATGCGCGTGCTCGACGAGTTCCTACAGACCCACGCGGAGAATCTAGTTCACGATCCCGTGAGACGCGCCCTCCTGCTGCGCGACTTGTGGGGGGTCTTCGACTGGTCAGTCCAACAATTGCCGGCAAGAGATCGCCCTGAGTACCACAAAGAGAAGGCGGAGTTGCAGGCCCGGCTGGCGGAAGTTCTGCAGCGATTGGCGCTCACGCCGGAAGAGGTAACATCGCTGCCCGACAATTATGCGCGGGCGGTGGCCTCGGGAGCGTTCGCCAAAGAATACGATCCCGCGAACCCGACACGGCCATTTCTGCCCCCCGACTTGTTCGATCCACGCGGGCCCTGGGTTTGTATCGAGCCCAGTCCGGAATCAGATTCCGGCGTGGCCAGGATGCACATTTTCAATTTCTCCGGACGCTCCGGCTTCCTGGTTTTCGTCAAGCTTCCGGAGGGCCGCAAGGCGACCATGGATTATTTCCAGGCGTTATGGAATTTCCCGGAACCCTGGGTCCATGGACCCAGTTTCGCGGCCGACCAGTCGCTGGAAAATCCCAATCTGCCATCTTTTCCTGCAGGGACGGAAGTGGCACTGGTCCGCCGTATGACATTGTTCGACAATCAGGGCAGCCTGACATCGTCCTCGTTGACCGAGAGCGTGCAGATGCGCGTTTATCACGCCATCACCCCCGCCCCGGAACGCGACTTCACGGGTGGCATAGCCAGCGTGATCAAGAACAGCGGGCAGGATTTCTTCGAATTCAAACTCAGCCGTCCTCTGCTCTTCGCTGGGAAGAACGGTGGACTGCACGCCGTCGCGCCCGATGACCGAGAGTTCTTGACGTTTCAAACAAAAGGAGATGACCCCTTCGATGCGACTCCCGGGTCACCAACTTCCACGGACAAACCGCCAACCGAGTTGCAAACCTGTGTCTGGTGCCATTCGGGAGGAGGCGTGCACTCGCTCAACAGCCGGAGAAGCCTGCTGAAACCCAACCGCCTTCAGCAGGAGCCCCAGAATACCGACTACGGACCAATCTATTGGGGCGACAGCGTCGCCATCAGCTGGAAAGGAAATCGTTATGACTGGGGTTTATTGAATGGCTATTGGAAGGCTTCTGCGCCAAGGTAGCCGCCCCCTGATGCTAGTCGCCATCACGCCCGAAAACGCGCAACTGACAATCCGCATATTTGTACATTCATAAACTACCGCCGAAAGAACGAGGATGGTGTAGCATTGTCGGGCTTTGCCACGGTGATTGCCACGTCAACGATTTCCACGACCACAACGGCCACGACCACCCACGAAGCACCCAGCGATGCCCGGATGAACGGCGTGCTTTTCCTGCTGGCCCTCTCCGTCCTCATCAACTACATCGACCGCAGCAATCTGTCGATCGCCGCCGAGTTGATCAAGCATGAAATCCATATTTCGGATTTTCAGCTGGGCACGCTGTTGTCGGCATTCTTCTGGATCTACGCCTTGATGCAGATTCCCGCTGGCTGGCTGGTGGATCGCTTTGACGTGAAGTGGGTCTTCGCCGCGGGATTCCTTCTGTGGTCGGCTTCCACGGCGGTTACCGGCCTTCTACACGGGTTTGCTGCGCTTTTAATCATCCGCATAATTTTGGGCCTTGGGGAATCGGTTGCGTTCCCCTCGTACGGTAAAGTTCTGGGCACCCATTTCAAAGAGAGTCGCCGTGGATTTGCCAACGCCATGATCATGGTTGGCTTGGCGCTGGGCCCAGCACTCGGAATGTGGGTGGGAGGACGCGCCGTCGGGCGTTTTGGCTGGCGACCGTTTTTTCTCATCCTCGGCCTGGCAGGTTTGCTCTGGCTCCCGCTGTGGTCAGTGTGCATGCCGCGCCGAACCGACGCTCCCTCTCGGGCGCAGATGAGCATGGCGGGCTACTTCGACATTCTGGCGCGAAGGTCCGCTTGGGGCACATGCGTCGGGCAGGCCTCGATCAATTACTTCCTGTATTTTCTGGTGACGTGGCTGCCCTCTTATCTGCAACGAGGACGTCACCTCTCACTGCACGACGTGGCCAACGCCGGCGGTATGCTTTTCCTTGCTTCCGCGATTTCTTCCGCGGTGACCGGAAAACTCTCCGACCGCTGGATCCGCGCAGGCGCTTCTCCGACGTTGGTGCGCAAAGGCCTGATGCTGTTCGGACACGTCGGCATTGGCATTTGTCTGGCGATCACTGTGCTGGCTTCCGGCCCCCTCTTCACCGCGATGCTCGTTTTGACCGGAGCGTTTTTGGGGATCAGCGTCTGCAACAGCTGGGCGATCTCGCAGATGCTGGCCGGACCTCGCATGGTCGGGCGCTGGATCGGGGTGCAGAATTTCGTTGGCAATCTTGGCGGCGCCATCGCTCCCGTACTCACCGGATTTATTTTGGGCAAAACTGGTTCCTTCTATTGGCCTTTCCTGATCACTGCGGTGGTGGCGTGGATTGGCGGCGTCAGCTGGTGGTTTGTGGTCGGTCCCTTGAACGAAGTGGACTGGGAAAAAGCACGAGGCGCGATTTCTATCCCTGCCGGCATCGCGGCGCAATCGTCTCAACCGTAATACACTCGTTGCATGCAGCGGGAAATCGAGATTAAGTTTCGCGTGGCCGACCTGCGCGCCCTGAATCGGAAGCTGCGCGCAGCAGGATTTCGCCTGGTCACTCCACGAACCCATGAGCTAAACACGCTCTACGATTTGCCGGGAGAAATCCTTCGCCGGCGCAAGCAGTTGCTCCGCCTGCGCAAGTATGGCCGCACCTGGACCTTGACCCACAAGAGCGGTACAACTCACGGCCGCCACAGCAGCCGCATCGAACTGGAAACGGCCGTAGCCGACGGGAAAAAGATGGACTTGATTCTTCGTGCTCTGGGCTATGTACCTACATTCCGCTACGAAAAATTCCGCGCGGAGTGGTCTGATGGAAAAGGCCATGTGGTGGTTGACGAGACTCCGATCGGCAACTTCTGCGAGATCGAAGGGCTCTCACGCTGGATTGATGCGACCGCAAAAAAGTTGCGGGTCACTCCAACGGACTACATTACCAAGAATTATGCGACTCTGTTCGCGGATTGGAAGCAGGAGAGAAAAAGTTCAGTAATGGAGATGACGTTCAAAGCCGTCCAATGATCGGTGCCAATCCTTGTCCTGAATCTTAGAGGCGGCTCACGCCCCGTGGCACTTTTTAAACTTCTTTCCCGATCCACACGGGCAAGGGTCGTTCCTGCCGACTTTTTCCTGACCGCGCACGACCTGCTGTACTTGCTGCGTATCTCCCGCTCCGGCCATGCGCGCCTGTTCGAGCTCACGCCGTTTGCGGCGCATGAAGGCTTCTTCCAGTTCGTCGGCCGAGGTCGAAACCAAGCGCGGAGGACGCCGCCCGTTGCCATCCCCACCATGCTGTGCCGGAACACCTGGCCCCGGTCCTTGTCCCTGTCCTTGCTCGGAAGGCCCGCTGGGCGGCGAACCATCTGGCGCACGCCCACCCGCACCCGGATCCGGCGGCCGCTCCAGGATTTGCATCAAGTACAGATAGCGAACCGTGTCTTCCTGGAAGCGCTGCATCATCGCTTCAAACATCTCGAACGATTCTTTCTTGTACTCGACCAGCGGATCGTGCTGCCCATACCCACGCAGCCCGATACCTTCCTTCAGGTGATCCATGCTGAGCAGGTGGTCTTTCCACTGCTGGTCGATCACGCTCAGCATGATCATGCGCTCGTGATGGCGCATGGCATCTGGCCCAATCAATTTCTCCTTCGCGTCGTAGCGCTCTTTCAGCTTGTCGAAAATCGCGTCGCCAAGTTCCTGCCGATTAAGTTCGTCGGCCTTTACTCCCTCGGCAATAAAATCCACGCCAAAGCGCGTGAACACCGCGTCTTTCAGCCCCTTGATATTCCAGTCCGCGGCGTGCGCCTTGGCCGGGCAGAACTGTTCCAACAGCTCGCCTAGAATCGCCGAAACGTAATCCTCGAGAATCAGATCCTTCTGGTCGGTGCCTTCGAGCAGCCGGCGACGCAGGCCATACACGGCCTCGCGCTGCTTATTCATCACGTCGTCGTACTCAAGCAAGTGTTTGCGCGATTCGAAATGCTGGCCTTCCACCGCTTTCTGCGCAGTTTCGATGCGGCGGGAAATCATCTTCGACTCGATCGGCACACCCTCTTCCATCCCCAACTTCTGCAGCAGAGTCGAAATCCACTCTTTGGCGAAGATGCGCATCAAATCATCTTCGAGCGCAAGATAGAAACGTGAAGATCCCGGATCGCCCTGGCGCCCGGCGCGGCCACGCAGCTGATTATCGATGCGCCGCGACTCATGCCGCTCCGTGCCCAGAATGTGCAGCCCGCCGACGGCGGTGACCTCATCGTGCTCCACGTCGGTCTGCGCTTTGTAGCGAGTGAGAGCCTCGGACCACTTATCGGTTGGCAGAGTATATTCGTTGCCGTTGTAATAAAAGATTGAGGTCGTTCCATCTTCCTGCGGGCCTTCGATCTTGCCCTGGGCCACGCGCAGTTGTTGTGCGATTCCCTTCTTCACCAACTCCTGCTTGGCCATGAACTCGGGGTTTCCCCCGAGCAGAATGTCGGTACCGCGGCCGGCCATATTCGTCGCGATGGTGACCATCCCCTTGCGCCCGGCCTGGGCAACGAACTCAGCCTCGCGCTCGTGGAACTTGGCGTTCAGCACGACGTGCTTAATGCCTTTCTTCTTGAGCAGGTCCGAGAGCCGCTCCGACTTTGCGACCGACGTCGTGCCCACCAGCACGGGCTGGCCTTTTTCCGCCAACTGCTGAATCTCATCCGCCGCCGCAAAATATTTTTCTTTCTCGGTCCGGTAGACGATGTCCGGATTCTCAATCCGAAGCATCTGCTTGTTGGTCGGAATCACCACCACTTCCAGCTTGTAGATCTTGTCGAACTCTGCCGCTTCCGTTTCCGCCGTGCCGGTCATACCGGCCAGCTTCTTGAACATGCGAAAATAATTCTGAAAAGTAATCGTCGCGAGCGTCTGGTTCTCGCGCTCAATCTTCACGCCTTCCTTGGCTTCAATCGCCTGGTGCAGTCCGTCGGACCAGCGCCGCCCTGGCATCATGCGTCCGGTAAATTCATCGACGATGATTACTTCCCCTTCTTTGATGACGTATTCCACATCCCTGCGATAGAGCGCGTGCGCCTTAATCGCGGTCTCCACGTGATGCTTGAGCGGCCAGTTTTCTGGATCGGCAATATTTCCGATGCCCAGCAGTCCCTCGACCTTCACCCAGCCATCATCGGTGACGGTAATGTTGCGGTGCTTTTCGTCGACAACGAAGTCACCGGTAAGCTGGGCCGGTTCGCCGGGCGCGACGTCGATTTCTTCGCCTTTTTCGAGCTTCGGGATGATGCGATTGACCTTGTAATACTTGTCGGTCGATTCCTCGCTCGCGCCGGAAATAATCAGCGGCGTGCGGGCTTCGTCGATCAGGATTGAATCGACTTCATCGACGATCGCGAAGTTGTGCCCGCGCTGCACACAATCCTTGATGTCGAACTTCATGTTGTCGCGCAGGTAGTCGAAGCCGAACTCGTTGTTCGTACCGTAGGTCACGTCGGCAGCGTAGGCAGCCCGCCGTTGCTCGTCGTCCAAGTCGTGAACAATGACTCCGACGCTGAGCCCCAGAAAGCGGTAGAGCCGTCCCATCCATTCCGAGTCGCGTTTGGCCAGGTAATCGTTCACCGTGACCACGTGCACGCCGCGCCCGCTAAGCGCGTTGAGATAGACGGGAAGGGTCGCGACCAACGTTTTGCCTTCGCCGGTCTTCATCTCAGAAATCGTGCCCTGGTGCAGCACCATGCCGCCGATCAGTTGCACGTCGAAGTGCCGCATCTTGAGCACGCGCCAACTGGCCTCGCGAACCACCGCAAAAGCCTCTACCAGAATCTCGTCCAGCACTTCCTGCAACGCTTCGTACTCTCGCTTTTCGAATTCTTTTCGCTCATCAAAGTCCGGCTCGTCCTCGGCCGCTGCCTCGGCAGGTTCAACTTGAGGACTCTTCGTTACCTGGCTCAGCCGCTCCTGAATGCGCTGCCGGAATTCATCCGTCTTGGCGCGCAGTTGGTCGTCGGAAAGCTTGTGTATCTCCGGTTCCAGCGCATTAATCGCGTGCACCTTCGGCATCAGCGATTTGATGACACGCTCGTTCTTCGTTCCAAAAACCTTACCTAGCAGCTGATTAATCAACCTGAATTCCTTGGGAGGGCAGCACGCCCGAGAGTACCTTTAAAGCCTAGCATATTCGATGCCGCTCATGGCTTCGGTGATGGAGAGATAGAACCAGCGATCTACTCTCCGCAGATTCCGCGGGCTCCCTCGGCCTCGGGAACACGCGGCAATCTGTTCTTTTTTCGTGTATATTCGCCTCGACGAATGCCCACCTTCTACGATCGCTTTGTGGAGTGCGCCGAGCGCTGGCCGGACAACGTCGCGCTCGAGATCCAGCGCCACGATCACCTCGAAAGCTGCACCTATGCTGAACTTCGCCGTATGGCCGAATCTATCGGCCGGTGGATTTCGGAAAACGGATTCGCCCGGGGATCGCGCCTCGCCATTCTTGCCGACAATCATCCACGCTGGGTCGCGGCCTACTTGGGAATCATCGCATCCGGCTGCACCGCCGTTCCTTTGGATACCGCCCTGCACGAGGAGCAGGTAGTTAAACTGCTGAAAGACAGCGGCGCGTCAGCGATGTTCTGCGACGCGAAACATCTTCCGGTGGCCCGACCCGCGGTCAAAGAATTGAACGTTGGTCTGATATTGATGGACCCGGACCGCATGCCCGGCCACTCCGTTAGCGATCATTCGACGGAACTTCACTCGCCTGAAGATCACTGGCTGGGCAACCTGCCCGCTATTTTCGACGCTGGCCCGGGTAACTTCAAACCCGTTGCCGCGAACAACGACGACCTCGCTTCCTTGCTCTACACCTCCGGAACCACCGCCGACCCCAAAGGGGTGATGCTCACCCACGCCAACTTTCTCGGCGAAGTGGAAGCCGTCTTCAACTGGGTCGACATCGGTCCGACGGATGCTCTGCTCGGCGTGCTGCCGCTTTTCCATGTGCTAGCCCTGATGGCCAACCTGCTGCTTCCCTTGGTCAAGGGATGCCGCGTCGTCTATCTCGAAACGCTCAACACCACCGAACTGCTGCGCGCCCTGAATGAACGCAACATTACAGCCTTCGCGGTCGTGCCCCAATTCTTCAACCTGATTCATGAACGCATCTTCGAGGAAATCGAGAAGCGCGGCGCACTCACGCAGAAACTTTTTACCGCCATGCTCGCGCTCAATCGGACGCTGCGCAAGGTCGGCATCAACGCGGGTCCCATCCTCTTCCAGAAAGTCCACAACACGCTGGGTCCGAAGATGCGCTACCTGGCCACCGGCGGATCGCGCTTCGATCCGGTGATTGCGCAAGACTTTTATGATCTCGGCATCGACGTGCTGCAGGCGCTTGGACTGACCGAGACCACCGCAGCCATCTACGTGAATTCGCCCAACGACAACGTGATTGGCTCCTGCGGCACCGCAATGAAAGGCGTTGAAGGAAAGATCATCGACCCGCAACCGCAGGAAGAGGGCCCTCCAGTCGGCGAACTCGCGGTGCGCGGTGCGGTGGTGATGAAAGGTTACTGGAACCGTCCCGACGCCACTGACGCCGTATTCCGCGACGGATGGTTCCTCACCGGCGACCTCGGCTACTTTGACGCGAAAGGGCACCTGTTTCTCACCGGACGCAAAAAAGAAGTGATCGTTCTGAGCAACGGCAAGAACGTCTATCCCGAGGAGATCGAAGCGCACTATTTGCAATCGCCATTCATCAAGGAAATCGCCGTGATGGGACTGGAGGGCAAGCCTGGCGAAGGGGGCGACCGCCTCCACGCCGTGGTCGTTCCGAACTTCGATGTCCTGCGCCAACGAAAGATCGTCAACGCGAAGGAGGCCATCCGTTTCGACATTGAAGGCCTCTCGCCCAAAATTGCATCTACCAAGCGCATCGGCAGCTACGAAATCTGGCAGGACGATCTGCCCCGCACTACCACCCGCAAAATCAAGCGCTTCGAAGTCGAAAAACGGGTAAGAGCAAATCAAGCCAGAAAGAGCACTGACGATTCCGACTTGCCGGCGGAGAAACCGCTCACCGCCGATGAAGTCGCATGGCTCGAGCAGCCCGACGTACAGCGCGGCCTGAAAATTGTCCGCGAAACCGCGCGCACCGTCCCACCCACGATGCGGCCGACACTCAATCTCGAACTCGATTTCGGCCTCGACTCCATGCAGCGCGTCGAACTGCTCAGCCACCTTGAAGAGGAACTCGGCGGCAATGTCGAAGAATCGCAACTCGCTGAGATCTATACAGTCCGCGATCTGCTGGATGCGATCCTCACGAGCGCGGCCAGCGGCGCCGTCGCTCCTGGAACGCGTACCGCCGCGGCTGGATGGGAATCGATTCTGGCCGAAGATCCCGTCGACCCCGACGTGCTCGCTCTGACTCATCCCAATCGAGTCACCGACACATTCTGGTACGTGGTGTCACGAGTCATTCAAATGATCGCCCTTGAGCGCTTTGATTTGAAGGTGAGCGGACTTGAGAAACTGCCCAAGGACGGCGCTTATATCATTTCGTCGAACCACCAGAGCTATCTCGATGCGGTGATCCTGGCCAGCGTTTTGCCGGAGGATGTCTTCCGGCGTGCATTTGCAGTGGGCACGAGCGACATTTTCGGCCAGGGATTCATGCGGCGGCTGGCACGTAGCATCAAGGTAATGGTGCTTGATCCGGATGCGAATTTAATTCCGGCCATGCGCGCCGGCGCGTTCGGTCTGCGGCATGGTCTGGCGCTCATCCTCTATCCCGAAGGCGAGCGCTCGATCGATGGGACTCCCAGAATTTTCAAGAAAGGCGCTGCGATTCTCTCGATTCATCTGCAGGTGCCGATCGTGCCCGTGGCTATTGAAGGTTTCTACGAAGCCTGGCCCAGAAATAAACCGTTCAAGGGATTTACTCCGCTGAAGATGGTCTTCGGCCACCCGATCTCTCCCCCGCCGGAAGGCGAAGCGTCGGAAGCTGCCTATGCAAAACTCACAGCCGACGTGAAGGCTCGAATCGTTGGGATGTGGGAGAAACTACGAGACGCCGAATGAGGCGGGCAAGTTGTCCTTGGACTACTTTGCGCGAGGATGCGTCTGGTCGTAAACCTGCAGCACATGCTTCATCGAAAGCTGCGTGTAACGCTGCGTCGTCGCCAGACGCTCATGGCCCAGCAGTTCTTGAATAGCGCGCAGGTCCGCGCCTTCCTCCAGCATGTGTGTGCCGAAGGCGTGGCGCAACGTGTGAGGATGCACATCGGGCGAGAGCCCCTTGGCGACGGCAATCTTCTTGATGATGCGGCCGACGCTGCGTGTAGTCAGCCGCCCGCCGCGCCGGTTGATCAGAAGCGCCACCGTGATCTTATTCTTACGCGTTTCCGCCACGCTCGCCTGCCGCGCTGGAAGATAGGCCGCTAGCGCGCTTCTCACCGAATCCCCAAAAGGAACATAGCGCTCCTTTTTTCCTTTGCCGCGAATCAGGATCGCCTCCGCGCTCACTCGAATGTCGTCGAGGTTAATGCCAGTTAACTCCGAGTTGCGAATGCCGCAGCCGTAGAGCAGTTCGAGCATGAGCCGGTCGCGCTCTGGAAACGCAGCGGCCTCGGGCATTTGTCCGTCAAGCACCGAATTCATCTCTTCGATCGTCGGCACGCGTGGAAGTTTCTTCGCGAGCTTCGGCGTCGCTACCAGCTTGGCGGGATTCTGCTCAACCACGCCCTCCCGCGCCAGCCAGCGATACAGTGACCGCACCGCCGCGAGCGACCGCGCCACTGAAGTCTTGCCCAAACCTTTTTCGTAGAGCTGTGACAGAAATCCGCGAATCGCAATGTGGTCGATCGATTTCCATTCCCGCGACCCAGCGTAGGCTACAAAATTCGCCAGATCGCCGCTGTACGCTTTGATGGTGTGCGGCGAAGCGTTGCGCTCGCGCAGGTGGCAGAGGAAGTCGGCTACGGCCTTGCTGACGACTGTGTTGGGCTTGGTCATAGTGTCGAACTATTGATTGTTGATTGCTGATTGTTGATTGCTTGATTGAAAATTGGCTGGATGGTCGTTGTCGCGCGCGATTTTCAATCAGCAATCACAAATCTGCGATCAATCGCCTCATCTCGCCTTCGCCCTGGGATGATGCTTCTGATACACCGTCCGCAATCGATCTAGCGCCAGATGCGTATAGACCTGCGTGGTCGAAATATCCGCGTGCCCCAATATCGTCTGCACCGTGCGCAGGTCTGCGCCGTTCTCCACCATGTGCGTCGCGCACGAATGCCGCAGCATATGCGGCGACGCATGTCGTCCCGACGCCACCGACGATTCCCCCACCATCTGCCAAACGCGCTGCCGCGTCAGTCTGTGCCCGCCCCGCGCGATAAACAGAAATGGCGAATTAGAATCTTTCGTCGTCACCGATGGGTGCCCCATCCTTGTCCCTCCGTTTTTTGCAGAGACAGGGTGGGTTTTTTTGAACTGTCTTGCCGCCAGCGCCGGCCTCGCTTGCGCCAGATACTTCGACAGCGCATCCTGCGCTGGTCTACCCAGCGGGACAATGCGTTCTTTATCCCCTTTACCCCGCACCAGCATGTATCCGGCGTCCAATTTCAGATCTTCGAGCGTGGCGTTCACCATCTCCGAAACCCGCAGTGCACCGGCGTATAGAAGTTCAAGCATGGCGTGGTCGCGAAGCGCCAGCGCGGCCGAGTCTTTCGACTCGCGATGCCCATTCGCCAGCGACTTCTGCGGAGCCCCGAGCGTCGATTCGACTTCATCGCGCGCCAACGACTTCGGCAATACTTTCCATTGCCGCGGCGACTCAATATTCAGAGTCGGATCATGGTCGATCCGCTTGTCGAGCAGCAGATACCGATAAAGATGCCGCAACGCGGAAAGTTTTCTTCCTACGCTGCGCCCGTCAACTTGATGTGAAAAAAGTTGCTGCAGAAATTCGCGCACATCATTGCGCCGTGCGGTCAACAGAAGACGCTTCTGCTTCTCCAGGAACTCGGCAAACTGAAGAATGTCCGTCGTATAAGCGCCGATCGAATTCGCCGCTAGCCCCTTCTCGATGCGCAGGTAGTCGAGAAAACCCGAGAGGACGTGCGAACTGGCCTCTGACGACATAGAAAGGAGAAAGCTAGTATGCCCGTTATCGGACGCAACGAAAAGTGCTAAAGCGGGTCCGGATCGAAAATCTGCCGATTAGAGGCGCGTATGGCTACGTCTCTCCTTGTCCCGACTACCAGCCGCTGACCAGCAACCGATGCGCCCCGCGAAATCCACACTTTTGATATTTGTCATACGCACCCGCGGCCCGATCGCGAATCTGTTCATCGCTCTCCCCCGCAATCCAGCCGTCCAGCGCGCTTTTCAGCGTGTAGGCCTCGGGAGCCATCAGCCCGGTCGTCCACAGCAGCGGATAAGCACCCGACGCTCGCATCGGTTCTGCGAAGAACTGTTTGCTCGCGCACGCCAACACGACGGCATCGCGATGAACTCCGTTCTTCTTGTGTGGAAATTGCGAAAGCTGAAAATCCATCAACCCGTCGTGGCCAATGTAGGCCACGAGATTCGCACCGCCACGGATGGGCAGTTTTACAGCTCCGGAAGCGCCCGAAACGCTCAGAGTTTCGGCGCCGTCTCCCGCCGCCGAAGAGAGGAAGTCAAGAATCGCCTGCCGGATTTCCCGCCCACGATATGCATCGGCGACGAAATAAACATTCGCCGCTCGGTGCTTGAACACACAGCGCTCAAGCACTTCAGCCTTCGGCTTTTCACCGCAGCTGATCCGCACCCAGTCTGCGCTGCGGGCAAAAAATGTCTTTACGCCATATGCGGAACCCCAGTAGAGGTTGCGTTCCGCGTCTTCTCCGTTTCCGAGTTTCGCAGCAACCGGAACGATCCCCTGGCTCTGATTGTCGGCAAGCGCGACAAAGACGTGAATCGTCCGCAGTCGCGAATCCTGAGCGACTGTTGGAGCCGACGCCACGAACAGAGCAACACAGACAACCATTGACGGCTTGATGCCGCTCTTCAAGCCGACTCCCGGCCGGTCACTTCGCGCAGCAAGTCCACGGCGTACAGCGCGCCCTCAGGCGTTTCTTCATGCTTGAAGTATGCAAACACATCGCGTCCCTCGCCGATATGGTGCTTGATGCGGTCAATCATCGACCGGCGCTCTTCGCCCGTATAGCTCGGCTTGCGAAAGCGGTAATACACAAAGCTGGCCGTAGCGATCTCGGGCGTAGTCATCGTTTCGGTTTCGGCCACACACAGCGCTACATTGCTCGACTTCAGCAGATCCCAGGTCGAGTCGGCGAACCAGGAAGCGTGCCGGAATTCGAACGCCGCCGGCAGCGTGCGCGGCAGGATTGCCAGAAAATCCTTGAGCAGTGCCGCATCTTCCTTCAGATTAGGTGGAAGCTGAAACAGTATCGGCCCCAGCTTGCCCGCGGCGGCCAGGGGTTCAATCGTCGCCAGAAATCGCGGGACGAAATCCTCCGTCCCCTTCAGCCGTTTGATATGCGTGATGACTTGATGCGCTTTGATGCCGAGCCGAAAATGTGAAGGGGTGTCCTGCAGCCAGTTCTGGATGGTTGTTTCTTTCACCAGCTGGCGAAACGTAAAATTCACTTCGACGGTATTGAGCCGGGTGGCGTAATGGCCGAGGAATTTTTTCTGCGCCAGCTTCGCCGGATAAAAATCCGGCTTCCATGTCGGATAAGCCCACCCGGAAGTTCCAGCGAAAAATTGCGGCATAGAGAGAGTGTGATAGAGTGCGAGTCTCGCGAAGTCTTAGCATGTGGCGCGGGCACTCTTGCCCGCGAGGCAGCGCCACTGACCTTGCCCAAGACCGGAATTATACCTTGCGCGCCTTCTTTCGAGCCGGAGCCTTGCGTGCAGATTTCGCCTTCTGCGGCGGCGGCTCCTCATCCACCTGCGCCGCAATCTCGATGTGTTCGGGCACCTTCGCTCCGCCCTTCAGATCCGGCAGCCGCTGCTTCAACTCGAGCACCGGCTCAAACAGATCTCCCAGCTTCTCGACCCGCGCAACGACCTGCGGCGCTTCAAATACCAGCAGACTTGCGTCTTTCTTCTTGAACGCCCGCTCAACTTCCTCCCACGTCACCGGAGTTGAAACCGTGGGATGCTCGCGCGCCCGCAGCGAATACACCGCAATCGTCGTCTTATGTTCGTCGTTCTGGCTCCAGTCGACGAAGACTTTTCCGGCACGCGCCTGCTTGCTCATTTCCGACAACACCAGGTCGCGATGATCGTGCTCCAGAAGTTGCGCCAGCGCGTGCGAAAACATCTTCGTCACGTCGTAGGTCACCGCGGTGTTCAGCGGAACGTAGATCTGCAATCCCTTCGACCCGGACGTTTTCGGAAAACTCTGCAGCCCGAAGTGCTCGAAAATCTCGCGCAGCCACAGCCCCACCTGACAGCACTGCACAATATTGGCTGGCGGCCCAGGATCGAGGTCGAAGACCATCTCGGTGGGACACGTTATGTCCTTGGCCAGCGCCAGCGAGGGATGCAGTTCGAGCGCCGCCAGATTGGCCAGCCACACCAGCGTGGGCAAATCATCCGCCAGAATGTAATGAACCGTCCGCCGGTTGCGCCCGCTCCAGATGGGTGCCGTCTTCACCCAGTCCGGCTTGTGCATCGGCGCGTTCTTCTCAAAGAACGGTTCGCCGTCCACGCCGTCGGGATAGCGCTTGCGCGTCAGCGCCCGCCCGGCCAGATGCGGAATCATCGCGGGCGCGATGCGGGCGTAGTAGTCGATTACATCCTTCTTGGTGAAGCCGGTGGCGGGATAGAGAACCTTCTCCAGGTTCGACAGCTTGAGATGCTTGCCCTGAATATCGACGGCTGAGTCGGTCATGCGCGCTCCGCTTGCCATTGTGCAACAGGAGCCGGCTTGCGTGATAACATTTTCCTGTGCCCGTCAGCGACACAAGTCCCGCAGCGCAAGCCGTTCAATATGAGATTCATCGCAAGATGAGCGGAGAACAGCGCGTCGTCCTGGCCTTCGAGATGAGCATGTTCGCGCGGGAACTTGCCCGAACCGGTATTCGGCAACAGCATCCAGATTGGCCTCAAGACCGCGTTGCCCGCGAACTGCTCCGACTGGCATTCCTGCCGAATTCCCTCCCCGCGGGATGGCGATGAGTATCTCTGAAGTCCTGCAAAGAATCACGACTGCCCTCGATCGAAACAACATCGCTTACATGCTGACAGGCTCCTTCGCCAGCGCATACTATGGCACGCCACGGTCAACGCAGGACATCGACATCGTAGTAGGGGCGAGCCCGGCGCAGTTGCGTGGCTTGGTGCAAAGCCTTTCAGCCGATCAATACTATTTCGACTTGGATGCAGCTTTGCAGGCTCATCGAGCGTCGAGGACATCGTAGTGGCCAGGCTCGAGTGGTCGAAGCTGCCGCACTCCCAAAGGCAAGCCGACGACGTAGCCTCAATCCTTCGAGTCCGCGGGGAAACACTGGACCGATCTTACATTGAGAAGTGGACGAACGAACTCGCTCTGGAGAACGAATGGAGCAATGCTCGATCCGCCGTCGGGATGTAGCCGGTTTGACAATGCCCCTTCCTCCCACGTAGTTTCAAACTTCTGCCCTGCTCGTCCGTCCAACACATGTCTTTCGATGAAGATGCTCGTCACGCTCGCCCCACCGCCGGAGGTCCAATGAAATCAAACCCGATGAAAAGCCGCAATTTAGCCAACGCCGTCCTTATCCTTATCCTTCTTCTTTCTTCGTTGGCGCTTCTTTCTTCGTTCGCGCTGGCGCAGGACGTCGCGTCCTTCGAAAAGCGCATCACGGTCAAGAAGCTTCCCAACGGCCTCACGCTCATTATCTGTGAGCGGCCGGAGGCCCCCGTCTTCTCGTTCTTCACGCTGGTCGACGCCGGCTCGGCTCAGGATCCCATGCGCGCCACCGGGCTCGCGCACATGTTCGAGCACATGGCGTTCAAAGGCACCACCGAAATCGGCACCACCGACTACGCCGCGGAAAAGCCTGCGCTCGAAAAAGTCGAAGTCGCCTACGCCGCCTACATCGTCGAGCGCGACAAGAGCGTCGGCCGCGACGAAGCTAAGCTGAAGCAGCTCGAGCAAGCCTGGAAAGACGCCATCACCGATGCCGACAAATTCGTCGTGAGCAACGCTTTTGGCAAGCTCGTCGAACAAAACGGCGGCGAAGACATGAACGCCTTCACCGCCTATGACGAGACGGGATACCACTACTCTCTGCCGGAAAACCGCCTCGAACTCTGGGCTTATCTCGAGTCGGAGCGGTTCCTGCATCCGGTGCTGCGCGAGTTCTACAAGGAACGCAACGTCGTCATCGAAGAACGCCGCATGCGGACTGACAGCAGCCCCTTCGGCCGCCTGCTTGAGCAGTTCACCGAAGAGGCGTTCGCCGCCCATCCGTATCATCGCCCCACCGTTGGATGGATGTCCGATCTGAACTCCTTCTCTGCCAGCGATGCCCAGAAATTCTTCGACAAGTACTACGTCCCCTCAAACATGGTTGTGGCTGTGGCCGGCGACATCAAGACCGCGCAGACCATGCCGATGCTCGAAAAATATTTTGGCCGCCTCCCCACGAGCCCGCACCCAGACGAAACTACGACCACCGAGCCTCCGCAGAATTCCGAACGTAAAGTCACGCTCAAAGACCGATCGCAGCCGATTTACATTGAGGGCTACCACAGGCCCGACTATCGCAGCAAAGACGACGCGGTGTTCGATGCTATCTCTGATCTTATGTCGGAAGGCCGGACCTCGCGCCTTTACCGCGCTCTGGTTCGCGATAAGAAGATCGCCTCGTTCGCTGAGGGACTCACTGGCTATCCCGGCGTCAAGTATCCCCATTTGTTCGCGTTTATTGCCGTGCCGCTCCCCGGCCACAGCCCGCAGGAAATGGCCGACGCTATTCATGTGGAAGTTGACAAGCTGAAAAAGGAAGACATTAGCGACGACGAACTAAAGATGATCAAGACTCGCGCCAAAGCCAACTTGATTCGCGGCCTCGCCGACAACGAAGGTCTGGCCACGCAGCTCGCCACCTACCAGACTCGCTACGGCGACTGGCGCGAATTGTTCCGGTCGGTCGACCGCATCGACCAGGTCACTAAGGCCGACATTCGCCGCGTAGCCAATGATGTCTTCGTCGACACCAACCGCACCGTCGGCGTTATCGAAAACTCAAGCGGGCCTGCTCCCGGCGGAGGCGAATCCTCCTCCGGTGAATCCTCGCCTGGCGAGTCGTCCCGGAACGAGTCATCTTCGCACGATCAGCCTTCCAGCGGCTCCGCCGTTCAGGGAGGTGCACAGTGAAGCGAGCTCTTCTTCTCCTGATAATTTTTCCCGCCGCAGTGTTCACCACGATCCCGCAGGCCGCGGCCCAGGCCACAAGCTGGCAGCAGGTTCCAATCCCTCCGCTGCCCGCGTTTAAACCGCAGCAGCCTAAGCGCATCGAGCTCAAGAACGGCATGGTGATCTTCCTGCAAGAGGATCACGAACTGCCCCTGATCGATGGCACGGCCCGCATCCGCGGCGGTTCGGTCAACGAGCCCGCCAGCAAAATCGGACTCATCGACATCTACAGCGAAGTCTGGCGCACGGGCGGCACGAAGTCCCAAACCGGCGACCAACTCGACGACTTTCTCGAAGTCCGCGCCGCTAAGGTGGAAACCGGCGGAGGCCCCGACTCAACCACCATCGGCTTCTCCTGCCTCAAGGCTGATCTCGATGATGTCTTCAAGGCTTTCGTCGACGTGCTCCAGAATCCAGAGTTTCGCGCCGACAAAATCGACATCGCGCAGAAAGAAGAGGGCGACGGCATTTCCCGCCGCAACGACGACGTCGGTGAAATTGCCCAACGCGAATCGGTCAAGCTAGCCTATGGCCCTGACAATCCCTACGCCCGCGTGCCCGAATATTCCACCGTCGCCGCCATCACACGTCAGGATCTGATCGACTGGCACGGTCGTTACGTTCATCCCAACAACATCATTCTCGGCATCAGCGGCGATTTCGATTCCGCTGCCATGGAAGCCCGCCTGCGCGCCGCGTTTGACGCTTGGCCGAAGGGTCCAGCGCTTCCGAAAAACGATGTGCACTATTCGCCCGCCAAGCCCGGCTACTACCTTGTCCCGAAAGATGACGTGAACCAGAGCAACATTCACATGGTCGGGCTGGGCATCACGCGCGACAATCCTGACTATTACGCGATCAACGTGTTCAACGAAGCTTTCGGTGGAGGCTTCTCGTCGCGCCTGTTTAACGACATTCGCACCAAGCGCGGGCTGGCCTACGGAGTCAGCGGCTCGATTGGCAGCAACTACGGCCATCCTGGCGTTCTGCAGATTTCAATCGGCACCAAGAGCGGCACCACCATCGAAGCCATTCAGGCCGCCGATCAAAATATCGACGACCTCGCTAAGAGGCCCATTACTGACGATGAAATCCAGCACGCCAAAGACGCCATCCTCAACGCCTTTATTTTTCGCCTCGACTCGCCCGACAAAATCCTCGACGAGCGCATGACCTACGAGTACTACGGATATCCTCCCGACTGGCTCGACAAATACCAGGCGGAGATTAAAAAGGTCACCGCCGCCGACGTCAACCGCGTGGCCGCCAAATATCTTCACAAGGATCAACTGGCCGTACTGGTCGTCGGTAACACCAAGGACTTCGATAAGCCGTTGTCTACGCTGGGCGCGGTAAAAGAAATTGACATCACGATTCCGCCACTGCCCGCCGAGAAGTCAGAGAACAAAGACAGCTCCAAGCCCGCGGCTTCTAATCCCGAAGGCAAAGCGCTGGCCGCGAAAGTTGCCACCGCCATGGGAGGCCTGCCCAAGCTACAGTCCATCAAAGCCATGCACGTGAGCCTTGCCGAAAGCGATGGCGGCGGCCCACCCAGTCCCGTCGATGTGACCCTGGCATTCCCTGACCGCATGCACGTCGATGTGAAAACCGAGCAGGGCGATCTGACCATCGTTACCACGCCCGACACGGCGTTCATGAGCATGGCGGGCATGGGCACACACAGCATGCCACCCGAGCAGAAAAACGAAATGCTCTCCCAACTCCACCACGATCTCGTCTACGTTGCCCAGCACGCCGACGATCCCGCCTTCATTTTCACCGCGGCGGGCACCGAGAAAATCGGCGACGTCGACGCAGCCGTGCTCGACATCGGCGGCGCTGTTCCCTGGGTTCGCTGGTACATCGATCCCAAGACCGGCTACATTCTCCGCGAGAAATATAAGGCGACGGGACAGATGGGACAGTTCGACGGCGAGACCAATCTCGCCGACTGGCGCACCGCCGATGGCCTGACCATGCCCTACAAACATCAGAACAAGCAGAACGGTACGGAGGCAAGTAACTCCGAAGTTAAGAAGATCGAACTCAATCCCACTCTCGATCCGAAACTATTCGAGAAGCCCGCCGAGAAACCCGGCTCTCAGCCATAGTCGACGGCTTCCAAAACAACCGGAAGTGTTTTTTCTTGGTCTACAAGCAACCCGGCCCGTTCGGGTAATCTCTGTACGAGGAATTTACTCGCCCGTGTCGAAATTCCCTCCTGAAACACGGCCTACGGAATAACTCCTAGGGCGCTGCCAAGCTCCTGAATTCAGATGGCTTCGCTCGTCCGTTCGGTTGGGCCACCCCCGTGCATCAGTGAACTCATCCCGCTCACGACAACGCTCGAAGTTTTAAGGAGGGTCTTTTGACTGTTATGAAACGCACAGGACTGACAACTCGATACTGGCTGGCAACGCTGGCGCTAACCACTCTCATTTGGGCAGCGCCTGGGCGAGCACAATCGCCAAGCACGACCCCGCAGAACGGTGACGATCTGGTCCGGTGGCAACTCGCTGGATTCGATCAGTTTCTTGACAACCATCCGGAAGTCTCAGAGCAGCTGCGCAAAAACCCGTCGCTGGTCGATGACCAACAGTTCGTCGAGAGCCATCCGGCGCTGCAGCAATACTTGCAGCAGCATCCTGAGATTCGGACGGCTATTGAACAAAACCCAAGGTTAGTCATGCATCAGGAACAGGGTTACGAGCGGACGGAAGACAGAATTACGCGACCCGCGGTAGCTACCATGGACCAATTCCTGGATAGCCATCCTGAAATCGCGGAGCAGCTCCAGAAAAACCCCAAGCTGATCGACAACGACAAATGGGTCGCGTCTCATCCGCAGCTGCAGCAGTTCATGGCGCAGCACCCGGAACTACGGCAACAGTTTGACGAGCATCCCGAAGCGTTCATGCGCCATGAGCAAGGCTTTGAGCGCGCTGAAGATCGCACCAACATCGCCGTCATGGACCGGTTCCTGGATAACCATCCCGAAATCGCGGAGCAGCTTAAGAAGGATCCAAAGCTGATCGACGACAAGAAATGGGTCGCCTCTCATCCTCCATTGCAGCAGTTCATGGCAGACCACCCGGAATTGCGGCAACAGTTCGACCAGCACCCTTACGCCTTCATGCGTCAGGAAAATCGCTATGACGGCTCGGAGGGTCGTCACGACGGAGACATGGACCGGGGTCAACTCTCCAGCTTCCACAACTTCATGGAAGGACACAGCAACATCGCTGCCGAGATATCCAAGAACCCGACCCTTGCCACCAACGACGAGTACTTGCAGAACCACACGGAACTGCAAGCTTACTTGCAAGCGAATCCGGAAATAAAACAGCAGTTGAACCAGAATCCACAGTCTTTCGTGAAGTCGGCTCAGGGAACCGGGATGACCACTCCTGGTGCGGCACCAAAGACGACGACCACGCCCAAGCTGCCGGGTTCTGACCCGAAGTAAGAGTAAGCAAGAGAGTGAAAACGCAAAGTTGAAGCAACTTGACCAAACTACGGGAGGGAGGTGGGTTCCGCCACCGCCCTCCCGACCGTACGTCAACCTGGGGCAGGTGCCCAATTTGCGCAGGGAGGCATTATGAAAAAAAGAGTTCTGCTCGCCAAATTTGCGGTTTCATTTTTCGCACTGTTGTTCACGCTCCCAGTTTTCGCCGGAAACAAGAAACACGCGCAGCGCGCCATGATCGAGAAGATGGAGGCGGTGCCCTGCGGCGCCAAGGAGCACGGTCTGACGGGACTGGGCAGTATCTGGGCCTCGGTCGGCATAACCAGCGTCAATTCGGACGAGAAATTGTGCCCGCAATACATGTTGCATACCGACGACATGGAGTACCACATTCGTCCTATGGATCATAAGCACCCGATCCTGTTGCCCATCGGGCAGGAGGCCGAATTTAAGGTCCACAAGGACGTCATCGAGATGCGAATTCCCGATGGCGATCGCAAACAACGCCGCTATCAGGTCGTCGTCATGAAACCGATCGACCATACGACCAGTCCAGAAGTCGGCGCGAACCCGACGTACAATAAGCCATTGACGGGTTCCGGTGACAAACCGCTCGCCGAGAGAGTCCCCCCGGTAGCCCCAGCTAAACCAAATTGAAAATCGATTTCGGGATGCGGCTTTCCGCCGCGTCCCGTCAACGTCTAAAATCAAGCGGGCCCCCAGCTTTTGAGAAACCTTGCTTGGCGCAATCGTTAGAATCGCCTGTGCCAGGGTTTAAAGGCTGCCTCAGAAGAACGTCTCGAACTTCGTTGGACCGCTTGAGGATCTTCCGCATGAAAGCGTTTTCCAGTCGCCATGCCGTTCTCCCTTTCGTCTTGATCGCCGTTACGACTCTAGCCCAGGTCACCACTTCGCAGTACGACAATATGCGCACCGGCGCAACTCTGAATGAAAAACTTCTGACGCCCCGGAACGTCAACGCTCAACAGTTCGGCAAGCTGGGCGCATTCAAAGTCGACGGAGCGGTCTACGCGCAACCGTTGTTTCTTCCCTCCGTTGAAGTTCCCGGCAAAGGCAAACACGATGTTCTCTTCGTCGCCACCGAACACGACAGCGTCTACGCTTTCGACGCCACCCGCCCCGGCGACCCTCCGCTGTGGCAGGTCAGGTTGCTCGATCCAGCCCGCGAGAATCCCGTGACCGAAGATCAGGCGCAATGTCCATTCATCCGCCCTGAAATCGGTATCACCTCTACACCAGTAATCGACCTCCCGAGCGGCACGCTCTATGTGCTGGCTCGAAGCGTTGTCAGACACACCACTGGACCCGACGAATATTTCCAGCGCCTGCACGCGCTCGCCATCACGACCGGAGTGGAAAAATTCGGTGGCCCCAAACTCATCACGGCTTCGGTGCCAGGCCGGGGCGCAGGCAGATCCAACCGCGAGGTCGCCTTCGATCCTCTCCGCGAAAACCCGCGCGCCGCACTGACACTCGCCAATAACAGCGTGTATTTGACCTGGGCCTCATCCTGCGACGTCGATCCCTACCACGGCTGGGTGCTGGCCTACGATCCGCAAACGCTCGCGCAGAAAGCCGTGCTCAACGTCGATCCTGACGGCAGCGAAGCCGGAATCTGGCTCAGCGACACCGGCCCCGCTGTCGATTCCGAAGGCAATTTTTACGTGCCCACCGGCAATGGCACCTTCGACGCCACCAGCGGAGGACGCGACTACGGTGATTCGGTTCTCAAGCTCGACGGCTCGTCCCTCGCAGTCCGCGACTACTTTACCCCGTTCAATCAAGCCGACATCCTCGCAGGGGATGCCGACGTCGGCTCCAGCGGACCGACTCTTCTGCCCGATCAGCCCGGCCCGCATCGTCATCTCCTGCTACAGCCGACCAAGGATTCGACCATCTATGTGATTGACCGCGACAACATGGGCAAGTACCAGCATGACCGCAACGATCTCGTGCAGATGATCCACCTGCCCGGCCCCGCTTTAGGCGCAATGGCCTACTGGAATGGCCGCGCATTTTTTGCTACCAGTGACGATTACCTTCGCAGCTATGCGGTGAAGAACGGCCAACTCGTTCCGGGCGAAGCTTCATCCGTGAAATTTACTACGTCCGGCGCGACGCCATCGATCTCCGCCGACGGCAACAAGAATGCAATCGTGTGGGCTATTTCGACCAAAACCTGGAACGGTCCTGACACCCGGCCCGCCGTACTTTATGCTTTCGATGCCAGTAAACTCGGGCAGCCCCTCTACACCTCGGAACAGAACAGCGCCCGTGATCGTGCCGGCATGGCGACGCGCTTCGTGATCCCGATGGTCGTCAAGGGACGCGTTTATTTCTCCGCCCGCGGCGAAGTCGATGTCTACGGGCTCTTGAAGTAGCGGCGGCGGCGGAGTTTCGGTTACAGTAGTTCGCCACGCACTTCATCAAGACGGATTGAATATGACCCAGATCGATGCCGACGCCCGCGATCTGCTCCCAGCATTACCCTTCGATAGCTGGAAAGACACTCTCGCCACCGTGCACATGTGGACGCAGATTGTCGGGAAAGTGCGGCTCAAGCTGTGCCCGCTCGTGAACCACTGGTGGAATGTCACGTTCTACTTGACTGCACGCGGATTGACCACTTCGCCCATGCCATACTGGCGCGGAACGGCCATCATCACAGTCGAAGTTCAGTTTGATTTCATCGATCACAAGCTGCTGATCGAAACCAGCGAAGGCGGCATCGTCACTATCGCGCTGCAGCCGCAGAGTGTGGCGGAGTTCTACGCGAAGTTCATGGCCGCTCTGTCCGAACTCGGCGTCCCTTGCAGGATCTGGACGAAGCCCTGCGAGATCGCCGATCCCATTCCGTTCGAGCAGGACCATCAGCACCACTCTTACGATGCCGCCGCCATGAATAAATTCTGGCGCATCCTGGCGTGGTCCGATCAAGTGTTCAAGGATTTCCGCACCAGCTTTCTGGGAAAGGTTAGTCCCATACATTTCTTCTGGGGTGCGTTCGATCTCGCGGTCACTCGCTTTTCCGGCCGCAGAGCGCCCGAACGGCCCGGAGCCGACTCCATTACCAAGGAAGGCTATTCGCACGAAGTCAGCAGTGCGGGAATCTGGCCCGGTGGCGGCGATATCTCAGGGCCGGCTTTCTATTCCTACGCTGCGCCGGAACCGGCGGGCTTCGCGCAGCAGAAAATTCGCCCACAAGCGGCTTTTTATCACCCGCAGATGAAAGAGTTCCTGCTGATGTACGACGACGTCCGCATGGCCGATTCGCCGAAAACCGCGCTCATGGAATTCCTGCAGAGTACATATGACGCGGCGGCCGACCTGGCGCATTGGGACCGCAAGAACCTCGAACGCTAAACGCTCCCCGGCCGTCGAATTGACGGCTGACGATCTGCGCAGCATCGACAGCGCCGCCTCGAACATCAAAGCTGAAGGAGCTCGTTTCCCCGAGCTCCTGGAAAAGATGACCCGTCTCTGAAAGGAACGATAAAATTCATGCCTAACGCGAAAGCCTATTCCGCTGCCAGCGCGATATCTCCGCTAGCTTCCAGTACGATCCCCCGCCGCGAGCCCACTGCCAACGACGTGCAGATTGAAATCCTGTTCTGTGGCATTTGCCACTCCGACCTGCACTCGGTGCGGAATGAGTGGAGCGAATTCATGCCCACCGTATATCCCATCGTTCCCGGCCACGAGATTGTCGGCCGTGTCACCAGGGTCGGCGCCGCGGTCAAAAAGTTCAAGCCGGGCGATCTCGCGGCGGTCGGCTGCATGGTCGACTCTGACGGCACTTGCCCCGAGTGCAAAGCCGGACTGGAACAGTTCTGCCCGAACATCACACTCACGTTCAATGCGCCCGACAAGCACCTCGGCGGCGTCACCTACGGCGGCTACTCGGACAGCATCGTCGTCGACCAAAGATTCGTTCTGCACGTGCCCTCAAACCTGAACCTCGCCGGAACTGCACCATTACTTTGCGCGGGAATCACCACCTACTCGCCTATGCGTCACTCGAAGGTCGGCAAGGACAAGAAAGTGGGTGTGGTCGGTCTCGGAGGATTGGGCCACATGGGTGTGAAGTTTGCTCGTGCGCTCGGAGCCCAAGTCGTGGTTTTCACGACCTCCCCGAACAAAAAGGAAGATGCACTCCGGCTCGGCGCCCACGAAGTCGTGCTTTCCCGCAATGCCGGCGAAATGCAGAAGCACGCAGGAAGCTTCCACTTCATTCTCGATGCGGTCTCTGCCGATCACGACATCAACGCCTACCTCAACCTACTCGGCCGCGACGGCAACCTGGTCCTCGTCGGCGCACCGCCTAAGCCTCTCTCCGTCGGGGCGTTCGGGTTGATTATGGGTCGCCGGAGCCTCTCGGGTTCCATGATCGGGAGCGTCGCCGAAACTCAGGAGATGCTCGACTTCTGCGGGCAGCACAACATCACCGCCGACGTCGAAGTCATCCCCATCCAGAAGGTCAACGAAGCCTACGAGCGACTGCTCAAGTCGGATGTGAAATACCGGTTCTCGATCGACATGGCGTCTCTCAAAGGCTGAACGAATGGAAGGCGACGAAGTGAGGGAATACAAGTTATGGACATAAAGAGAGTCGGCTCGCAACCTTCCGCCAAAGGCCCGGCAGAGTGGTTCACCGGCACGGTACGAATTGATCCACTCTTTCAGGCGCCCGAGCCGGCATTTGTTCAAGGCGCGAGCGTAACCTTCGAACCTGGCGCGCGGACTGCATGGCACACGCATCCGCTCGGTCAGACTCTCATCGTCACGGCTGGCTCCGGCCGCGCCCAGCGCGAAGGCGGACCGATCGAGGAGATTCGCCCCGGCGACGTGATCTGGTTCTCGCCTGGCGAGAAACACTGGCACGGGGCCGCTCCGACAACAGCCATGACGCACATTGCCATTCAGGAAAAGAAAGACGGCAAGGTGGTCGACTGGATGGAGCACGTCACCGACGAACAATACGGGAAGTGAGCTTTCGGCCTTCGTTGGAGATTGGGAGTTGCCATGCCGAGACGAAACGATGCTCTAAAAAACAATCTTTCCCAAGGGAGTGAATTGAACGTCACCGCAACCGGAAGACGATCCGGAAGAAAGATTTCACTCCCCGTCTGCGCCACTTCTTCGCATGCTTAACCAGCTGGGTCTATCGTCAAAATTCGGCCAGCCCTCGTCTCCAGCGCCGCTCCCACACCGCACGGAAACGTGACAATCTTTTGACAATTTTCTCCCGGCCTCGGAGTAGCTTCAACGGATCGGAATGGACTGTTCCAACGTGTCTACGAATGCGACTTCTACGCAGGCTAGTGTCGTGTCACAGCCCCGGCGGCGGTTGTCCCCTTGGCTTCCTTTCAAGATCGCCTATCCGGTCGCGGCATTACTCTGTCTCATCCAATGGAGCGGGCCTTCACCGTGGGCAAGGGTAGACGTCTTCTCCGGGTTTTATCTTCTGATCCGCGGACTCCGGGTGCTTCGCTCTGTTTTGAAGCCATCAAGGAAGCATGATTCCAGTGAGTTCCGCAGAGAGCGCTGGGGTAGCACTTCAGCGCCTGGATGGGTTAACTGGGCGCTCGCGTTAACTCTCGCCGATCTCGCGGTCTTTCTGGATTATGGCCACTGGCACCTCGCCCCGGCCCTCCAGCGACCCTACCTGCAAGCACTCGGACTCCTGCTCTACGTCGCTGCCGCGCTCTGGATGTGGTGGACGAAGCGATTTCTCAGGACGGCCTTCGCCGGCAACAACGTTCAGCCGGTGCTCATGCAGTCCGGTCCGTTTCGGCGTGTCCGGCACCCATATTATGCAGGAGCGCTCATAGAAAAGGTTGCGGCCGCCCTTGTGTTCGCGAGTGCAGTGGGGTGGTTGCTGATCGTGCCGTGGTCGTTCCTACTTCTCCGGCAAGTTCGTCTCGAAGAGAAGCACTTGCACTCTCTCTTCGGTCGCGAATATAAAGCTTACGCACAACGAACATCCCGGCTGGTGCCGAGTATCTTCTAAAGATTCGAGATTTATTGACGAAACCGCACTCGCAGGGCATCTTTTTTTCCTATCCTTCGCCCGCTTGACACAGTGATCCAGCCAGATTACCATAGGCGAACAAAAGACGAATATATGTCTTCCCTGCCCCTGCTCCCCCTACCTGACAAGCCCCGACTTGTCGGCATCGCCCGTCTAGCGTCCGAGGGTGAATCCCTGCGTGAAGGGCACAACGTCGAATATTTCACTCTGCCTGCCAAGTCGCTGCTGAACCGCTGCGTCAGCCAGCGCTCCATGCCCTTTACCTGGACCATCAATCCTTACCGCGGCTGCGAATTCGCCTGCAAGTATTGCTACGCTCGCTATACCCACGAATTCATGGAGATGCGCGACGGCATGGAATTTGAGCAGAAGATTTACGTCAAGCAGCACGCCGGCGGACTGCTGCGCAACGATCTGCGCCGAGTAAAGCCCGGTGAATCCATCGCGCTTGGCACCGCCACCGATCCTTACCAGCCCGCCGAACGCCGCTACGAAGCTACCCGCGGAATTCTAGAAGAGTTCGCCCGCCATCGCGGTTACGAACTGGGCATCGTCACCAAGTCGAACCTGATCGTCCGCGATCTGGACCTCCTGAAGGATGTCGCGAAGAGCAATCGCCTGTCGGTTCACATGACGGTGACGACGCTCGACGTCGAACTCGCCCGCATTCTCGAGCCGCGCGCCCCGCGACCCGATCTGCGCATCGATGCCGTGCGCGTCCTGGCCCAGGCGGGATTGCGCGTCGGCGTGAGCTGTTCGCCGGTGGTCCCCGGAATCACCGATTCTCCCAAAGACCTGGAGGCCGTCATCCGCGCCGCAGCAGCAGCAGGCGCCACCTACGTTTTCGCCAATCCGCTTTTTTTGAAGCCGTGCTCGGCGGCCGTGTTCTTGCCTTTCCTCGAACAAAACTTCCCGCATCTCGCCGAGAACTATCGCCAGCGCTATCGCGACCGCGCCTTTCTTCCGGCCGCGTATGGCAAGCGCCTTTCACAACTCGTGAGTCGTTTGCGCGAAAAATACAAAATGACGCGCGCCAGCCGCGAAAGCTCGTCCTTCGCAACAAAGTGGCCGGTGCAGGCGTTCGATGAGCAGTTGACGCTGTTCTGAAGATTGAGTAATTGGGAAATTGAGTAATTGAGTAATTTGAAAACCGTGCGTTGTTCAATTACTCGATTACTCAATTTCCCAATTACTCAATCCTCAGTCCCCTATAATCGAGATTCGCATGGTCACCGCTTCTCCTCCTGCACCGCAACCCGGCCAGCCCGCTACGTTCGGCATGCGCCTGCACCGGTTCTGGCGCCGAGTCACCGACGGCCTTGAGGTCAGCCAACTCTGGTCGCAGTTCGAATCCGAAGCTCGCACCAGCTATCGCTTGTACTCGAAAGATGTTGAGGCCAAAACTCCCGACGGCCTGACTCACGGCGGCCGCAATCTCCACGTCGTGAAGGAATTCTTCTGGGCAGTATTTGAGAAGCTCTCACCCGCGCGCCGCGTGCTGTTGCTGCTGGCTTTAATCCTGCTCGTATTGCCCAGCGGGGGCTTTAACTATCAAGATGCGCACCACGAAGTGCACGTCGGCGAATTCGATCTTCACTTTTGGGCCGGATTGCTTCTGCTCCTGCTTCTCATCCTCGAGATCGCTGATCGCGTGGTCATGAAGCGCGACCTGCAAATCGCGCGCGAAATCCAGACCTGGCTGCTTCCCGGCGTTCCTCCGCAGATTCCGGGACTCGCCATCGCCTACGCCACACGCCCCGCCAACACCGTTGCCGGCGATTATTACGACGTTTTCCCGCGCCCTGGCGGCACCAACGAAGACAACCGCGTCGTTCTCGCTGTCGCCGATGTCGCGGGCAAGAGCATTCCTGCTGCCATGCTCATGGCCACGTTTCAGGCGAGCCTAAAAACGCTTTCCACAGCGCACGTGGCGCTCCCCGAGCTCGCCGCGAACATGAATCGCTACGCCTGCGGAAACAGCCAGGGTGGATTGCGTTTCACCACCGCGTTTCTCGCGGAATATGATCCCATCCGCCGCACCGTAGACTACATCAATGCCGGGCACAACAATCCCATCCTGCGCCGGGCCAGCGGACAAATCGAGCGCCTCGACGTAGGCGGCCTGCCCTTCGGCATCCTGCCCGAGGCGCAATACCAATCTGCCACTGTCACGCTGGCGCCCGGCGACTGGCTGATCATCTTTACCGATGGAGTGGTGGAGGCGGAAAACTTCCGCCAGCAGGAATTCGGTGAGGTCCGCCTCTTTGGCGCGATCGAAGCGGAGAAATCCACGACGCCCGCCGATATGCTCAAGCGTCTCATGGCCGACCTCGACCTTTTCGTCGGCAACACGCCCCAGCACGACGACGTCACCTGCATGCTGCTCAAGGCCGAGAGTTTTTAGCCAGGCACCCGCGCGATGGTAAACAGGTTGTCAACGTAAGCATCTTGTCACCCAAAAAGTTTGTCATTCCGACTGGAGCCGGAGCGCACGCGACGGCGTAGTGGAGGAACCCGCTGTTCACTCCCTGCTGTTCACCCCATCCAGGAAAAGCAGGTTCCTCGCGCCAGAAACAAGGCGCTCGGAATGACAATTGTGGGTTGTGGCCCGAAAGTGAATCACTCGCGCATGCACTCGGCATACATCCGGTGAAAAGCGTGCACGCCTTTTTCCTGCTTCACGCTGAAGCGTCCGCGCGAATAGCTGCGAGACCGCAGATTTTTCTGTACCGTCTCACAGATCCCGATATCTTCGATCTGAATCTGGTCGCTGAACTCCACTGACGCCTTCGCCGCCGGAGCGCCGTGATCTTTTTCCGGCAAGTACCATTCGAAAACCGCCAGCGATCGTTCGGCCTCGACCGGCAACACAATGTTCAGCGAGACGTTGTCGGGATAGCAGTTCAGCATCCAGTTAGGAAAAATCCAGAAGTAATCTGTAGTCAAGTCTTCGCGGGCGTCCTGGTAACGCCGCGGCGTGGCATCGCCCGGCTGCGCTCCCCGAATCGGGCTGAACTGCCGCACATATCCTTCACGACCCTGCGAGTGAGGCTCAACCACGTAAGCGTTGAAATCTAACTCGCGGTTCAGCCCCGGATGCACGCTGGGCAGGTGGTAGCCCTCCAGATAGTTGTCGACATAGGTTTTCCAGTTGCACTTCATGTCGTAGGTGCGGCGCTGGAACAATTTCATTTGAGCAAACGGGAATTTCTCCGCCTGTGCGGGCAACTCGCCCAGGCTCTCGCGCAGAGCCCGTGTGGCCGGGTCGAGATTCACAAACACCAGGTTGAACCATTCCTCAGTCCGTACCGGCTTGAGGGCAAACTCTTCGGGATTAAATCCCTCCACGCCTTCGATCTCGGTCGCGCCGAGTAGCGCGCCATCGAGCCCATACGTCCATCCGTGATATCCGCAGCGAAACAGTTTGCGCGAGCCGCAACCTTCCGCCGCAGGTCCGGCGCGGTGCCGGCAGACGTTATAAAAACCTCGCAACCTTCCATCGAGCCCGCGCACGAGGACGAGCGGTTCTCCGATCAGATCGGTAGTGAAATAGTCGCCAGGATTCCGGACCTGGCTGGCGTGGCCAACGACCTGCCACGTTCGTGCGAATATTTTTTCTTTTTCGGCAGCCAAACTGCTGGAGTCGGTATAGAAGTGTGCCGGCAAAGTCCACGCACGAGCGATGTCAGCATCGACTTGAAACGCGTCTTTCGATCGATCCATATGGTTGCGCGGCAACGTTGCTTCGGAGGTGTCGCCGCAACATTCTACTGTACGTGCTTCCAGCACAATGACGTGGCAGGCGTCATCAGCTTTTTCCGTTCTGTTTGAATGTTTTTGCCCGGCTTAGGCGGTAGCAGCAACCGCCTTAATGCGCGCGCGCGATGCAATCGGCATCTCCATCTCTGGAATCAATGCAGGAAGCCGGAAGGCCCAGACGATCGAAATGGCCGAGGATGCAAGAGCCAGAGACCAGGGCAGAAATGGACTCAGCAAGAGCAAGGAAAGGCCGAAGCGGCAGAGAATCAACCACCCAAGAAACATAGCCCCGCCGCACAGCACTGGCAACCAGCGTTCGCGGTTTCGAAAAGCCACAGTCCGGACCATGCTGGCCTGCATGCACAAGGCAAACGGCAACGCGGCAAGCAGATCGAATAGGTAGTGCTCTCCGGTTGCCATCGTGTCGAAGGCCGTGGCCAAAACAAATGCTGTTGCGGTCAGCCGGCCCCATCGAGGCAGCGTTCGAGTGTTCCACCAAATCAGCAACGCCCAGGTGAAGTGCAGCGACGGCACTCCGTTGCGGGGAATCAGCCAATCCACCGGAACCCGTTGCAGGTTCAAACTCTCCAGCCTCGCATAGGGGAAATCTGCCCCCGGAAAGGAAGACGGGAAGCCGTACCTTGGACCGCACACTGGAAACACGCTGAAGAACAGATATCCCACCATCGCAGCTGCGAACAGGAGTTCGATCAACTCCCAGATGGGTTTTTCGCGCCGTGCCATGAAAGCCGCATAGAAGGCAGCCATCGCCAGCACAATTCCTTCGTAGGTCAGCCGGACCGGCGGGAACAGCCAGGAATTGGCAGCTAAATCCCGGCCACACACAAAACTCGGCTGAAAGCCCAAACTGCCATCGAATACAAACGTGTAAAGGTCAAAGGTTTTGGCATGCAGATAGGACGCCATGTTCAGCGAGTAAACCGAGCCAAATATCATGAAGGTCAGCACGCATGACGGCAGAAGGATGCGAAACGTTTTGCTCCGAGCTTCACGCGGTTCCCATACCGCCTTGCAGAAAAGAAAGAGCAGTGTTGCGAGCCCCAATGATCCGGTCAACTGAATGACGAGCGTGGCCGCATCCTCCACGCGGCGGACCACAAAAAAACAGATCATGGCGGCCGCAGCAATCACCTTCACTACCTGCCGCCAGCCCGGCCGGGCGGCCAACAAGAGCAAGCATGCCCCACCGATTCCGTATCCGACGAACGGCTGACGGAAGTCCAAGTGCAGAGCTGCGACGTCGGCGAGCACAACCAGGCAGGCAATCACCGCGGTTCGGATTGCGATTGGCACAGCAGTTGCAGCTTTTTCCGGAGCAGCCATGGCTAGGAACTCCAACGTAACACAGATGGTTTGAAGCAAGAGGTTCGCACCCAATGGGCGGGTTACCGATGTCACCCTGGGCGGGCCAGAACGTGCAGATGGCGAACGAGTCGCGTTCGTCCCGTAAGGTCAAAATGGGCATCGTTCGGCGCAAGTACGAGCCTTGATGGTTGTTTCCGAAAATGGAACCATCGGGTTTCAGACTGACACGAATTGTCAGAACGGCCGCCGAATTTTGCCAGCATCGTACAAAATCGGGCAAGGGATGACCGGAACGAAAGTTTGACCGTCCGATGAAAATAAAGCCCTTCTCGACCCCACACCCGAAACCAACGTAACTAACAGCTTTGGCGAGGCAAGTGCAAATATCGTAGTGACTGCGTCATCCGTGACCAGCAGTTAAACAGACCAAAAACGAGAGGAAAACTAGAGATGCGGAAACAGAAGGGCTTTTCACTGATTGAGCTGCTGATCGTGGTGGCAATCATCCTGATCATCGCAGCTATCGCAATTCCTAACTTGCTGCGCGCTCGCATGGCGGCCAACGAGTCGTCTGCTGTCGCGTCCATTCGTACCGTCACCACGGGCGAAGTAACCTACCAGACCGCGTATCCGACGATCGGCTATGCCTCGGCTCTGATCGACCTCGGCGGCGCCCTGAACGCGGCCTGCGTTCCCAGCTCCACCACGGCTTGCTTGATCGACTCCGTGCTCGCCAACAACGGCAACCCCGCTGGCGGCGGCAAGAGCGGTTACTCCTTCACCACTGCTCCGGGCACGATCGTGGGCGGCGTCTATGCAGGCTATGGCGTACAGGCTATTCCGTTGTCGATTAACCAGACCGGTATTCGCGCGTTCTGCGCTGAGGAAGATGCAGTGGTTCGCGTCGACCCGGCTGGAGCTTGCTCGACCGCCGAAGCGACCATCCTCACCTTCAACCCGTTGAACCAGTAATTCAGTTTGGCGAATACCTGGGGGAGGGTATAAGCCATAGAGGCAGCGAGCTCACGCTCGCTGCCTTTTTGTTTTTTCCTGCCAAGAAGATTCGTATCAGGGCGTGTCTTGAGGCACGCCACTCCTGTAAACAGTTCGCAGCAGTTTTTACCACTCTCGAGCCAAACCGCGCGGGCCAAATCCGCTATGACTCTCGCACCCTTTGGCGGCATTACCGAAACGATGCCCTAACACGGATTCGTCTCCTCAAAATTGCACCGCTACCCCTGACCACGCCGAAAGCGTGCATCCTGTGTCCCACGATCACCTCTGCAAAAGCAGGTAGGAGCGAGCAAATCGCACTGCCCAAGACTTCATCGCGCTGAGGTCAATTGTCAATATTTGTCAATCGGGCACCACACTTTGGCACCAACGAGTTACCTAAGAGTCTTCCGAAACAGAACGAATGTTTGCCCTGCTGATGAGAACACAGGGTTTTCGCCTACGCCCAGAAGGGAACTCGGCTGTTTGGCGCTTTGGTGGGGCAAGTGCAACAACAATCGCGACTGAGTCATTCGTGACCAGATTAAAGATCTTAAATTCAAAAAGCTCGGGAGAAAAAAGAGATGCGGAAACAACAGAAGGGTTTTTCACTGATCGAACTGCTGATCGTGGTGGCAATCATCCTGATCATCGCAGCTATCGCAATTCCTAACTTGCTGCGCGCTCGCATGGCGGCCAACGAGTCGTCTGCTGTCGCGTCCAT
>Ga0307476_10000200_pt1 | contig 57810 bp, 46 predicted proteins | sample atmos_gasesECM2C_2_FD_203314 | JGI IMG/M metagenome (GOLD analysis project Ga0307476, IMG submission 203314) | Hardwood forest soil microbial communities from Morgan-Monroe State Forest, Indiana, United States - atmos_gasesECM2C_05 | ecosystem: Environmental > Terrestrial > Soil > Temperate... | reverse complement strand
GTTTCTGCCGATTTACGCCGCGCTGGAGCACATTCCGCGGAATCTGGTGGAGGCATCGCATGATCTGGGTGCAACGCCGGGGCAGACGTTCTGGAAGGTGATTCTTCCGCTTTCGATTCCGGGCGTCGTTGCCGGGGCAACGTTTGCTTTTGTGTTGAGCCTGGGAGATTTTCTGGCTCCGCTGCTGCTGGGTGGGCCAAGCGGCATCATGATTTCGAACATAGTGGTCAGCCTGTTTGGCGCGGCTTACAACTGGCCGCTGGGCGCGGCGATTTCGTTCTGCATGCTGCTGCTGGTGGTGACTCTGCTGGTTTTCTCCGAGCGGCTGGAAAAGAAATGGAGCTTTTCGTGAGCGAGACGAGATTCGACTCGGGCTCACGCTGGTTGCTCTGTCATACCGTGGCAGTGTTCGCGTTCCTCTATTTACCGATTGCGGTGCTGATCCTTTATTCGTTCAACGGCGAGGGTGTCGGCGGATTTCCGCCACATCATTTGACGCTGGACTGGTATCGCACTCTCTTTGCTGACGGGCCGATCTGGGATTCAGTGCTCAACAGCCTACAGGTGGCGTTCGCCGCGATGGCGATCTCGCTGACCTTCGGAGTGCCGGCGGCGTTGGCGCTCGAGCGGGCGCAGTTTCCAGGCAAGGCTCTGTTCCGGCGATTAGTGCTGCTGCCGTTGATTCTGCCGGGGATTATTACCGGGCTATCGCTGCTGATGTTGTTCAACGTGATGGGGACGAAGCTCAGCCTGCTGACCATCGTTCTGGGGCACGGGACCGCGTTGATCTCTGTGGCTACGACAGAGGTATTCGCGGGACTGCAGAAGCTTGACCGGGCGCAGGAAGAGGCTTCTCTCGATCTCGGCGCGAATTACTGGCAAACATTTTGGCGGATCACTGTGCCGAACCTGAAGCTGCCGATTGTCGGCGCGGCGCTTCTTATCTTTACGCTTTCGATGGATGAGATTGCGGTCAGCTTTTTTCTGATTGGGCGGGATAACACGCTGCCGCTGGAAATCTGGGGACGGCTGCGGCGGGGCATCACGCCCGAAATCAACGCAGTGTCGACTATCATCTTTGTATTTTCGCTGGTGGCCATTGTGTTCTGGTACCGCTTGCGCGTGCGCGGCGAAGGCACAACTTAGGAGATCGATATTTTTAGGAGATCAATGTGACTGCGAATCGGAGAGACTTCATCAAGTTCGTGGTGGCAGGGGCGGTGACGGCGGGATGTCCGATCGACCTTTCGCTGGTGGCGGCGCAGACGCCGGACTCGCAGAAGAGTCACGCCGCGGACGTCGAGGGCGAAGACAACCGGATCTGCCATCAGGTGCGCGACAAGGGCAGCAGCTTCTTTACGCGGCCTGCGGCTTCGGCGCGGCATGACGTGGTGATTGTCGGCGGCGGTGTGAGCGGGTTGACGGCGGCTTATCGTTTGCAGCACCGCGACTTCCTCCTGCTCGAAAAAGAGCCCCACTGGGGCGGGAATGCGTATGCCATGGAGTATGAGGGCAGTACGTATGCAACAGGGTCTGCGTTCATGGCGAAGGACGAGCACGCCTATGAATTTGCCAAAGAAATTGGGTTGCCGCTGCTGCCGATCGACAGCCCGGATGCGAGCATCATTCGCGGTGAGTTGGTGTTAGACACATGGGGTGACGGGCTCGATAAGCTGCCTTATCCTCCGGCGGTGCGCGAGGGGTTTAAGAAATTCAAGAAGGAAATGCTCGCGATTGATGTGGAGAAGCGTGGCAAAGAACTTTTCGAAAAACCTTTTTCCGATTTTTTGAAGGACTATCCGGACGAACTGAAGCAGTGGTGGGATGGTTTCGGTCCTTCCAACTGGGGTGCAGCCAGCGAAGACACGGCCGCGGCGGTGGCCATTTGGTCATTGCAGGAGATGGGCGGTGAGAGCCGCAAAGACGACCGCTATACCTGGCCGGGAGGTTTGGGCGCGATTACGAAGAAACTCGCGGAGATTCTTCAACCGAAATACGAAGACCGGATGCAGACAGGTGCAACGACCGTGGCAGTGGTCTCGGAGAAGGACGACGTGCTGGTGACCTACATGGTGGCCGGCGAATTGAAGACGGTTGCGGCGAAGGCTGTGATTATGGCGACGCCGAAGTTCATCACGCGGCGCATCGTCGATGGGTTGCCTGACAAGCAAAGCGAAGCTATGCAGCAAATTCGCTATATTCCTTATCCCGTGGTGAATCTGATTTTCGACAAGCCGGTTTTCAATCAGGGTTACGACACCTGGTGCCCGGGCAATTCTTTTACGGATTTCATCGTGGCGGACTGGGTGATTCGAAAGCAAGCGGGCTACCAGCAGAAATTCAACATTCTCAGTTGCTACACGCCGCTAAAAGAAGAGCAACGCAGCCAACTGTTGAACGAAACCGGGGCGCGCAGGATCGCCGCTAACGTGTTGAGCGACTTCCAGAAGCTGATGCCGAGTACGAATGTTGATCCGGTTGAGGTGCACATCTACCGGCGGGGACATCCTTTGTATATGTCGACGCCTGGGTTGTACACGCAGGTGCAGCCGCTGGTGCGGCAGCCCATGGATCGCGTGTTTTTCGCGAATACGGATTCGCAAGGTCCGGAGTCCACTACCAATGGAGGAATCCTGGCGGCACAGCGGGCGGTGAAGGAAGTGGAGGCGCGGCTGGCGGGGAAACCGGTGCCGCAGGCGAAGGCCGTGGCGGGCTGATTTTGTTTAGCGTCTTCTTCTTTAGCCAACGCGCCTTGAAGTCCCGTCTGGCTGCGACTCCGCACGTTGGTGCGATGTAATCTCCTGAGAAACCTCCGCACATAGTAAAGTTATAGGTGGGGCATCCGGCGGACTAGCTGGCGCGCCCAGCAATCCGATCTGTGAATAAAGGACAAAACATACTTTGAGTTTGAGCATTCGCAATATCGCCATCATCGCGCACGTCGACCACGGCAAGACCACGCTGGTCGACGCCATGCTGAAGCAGAGCGGGACATTCCGCGCCAACGAGGCCGTCGCCGAGCGCGTGATGGATTCGAACGAATTGGAGCGCGAGCGCGGCATCACCATTCTCGCCAAGAATACGGCCATCTTCTATCACGACGTGAAGATCAACATTGTGGATACACCGGGCCACAGCGACTTTGGCGGCGAGGTGGAACGCGCGCTGAAAATGGTGGACGGGGTGATGCTGCTGGTGGACGCGAGCGAAGGTCCGCTGCCGCAGACGCGCTATGTGCTGAGCAAGGCTCTCGAAGCCAAGCTGCCGCCAATTGTGGTGATTAACAAGATTGACCGGCCGGATGCGCGGCCGCAGGAAGTGCTAAACGAGATTTACGATCTCTTCATCGATCTGGACGCTAAGGAGGACCAGCTCGACTTTGCCGTTCTCTACACGAATGCGAAGGAAGGGACGGCGTCGACGGATATCAAGGGCGGGGGCGAGGACCTGCGTCCGTTGTTTGATGCGATTTTGAAGACGATTCCTCTGCCTCAGGGTGATCCCGCGGGGCCTTTGCAGATTCTGGTGGCGAACCTTGACTACAGCGATTTTCTGGGGCGTCTGGCGATTGCGCGCGTGTTTAACGGCACGATGTACACCGGCGAAGACGTGGTGATCGCGAAGCTCGATGGAACGATGCACAAAACCAAGATCACGAAACTGTTTTCGTTCTCCGGTCTGAAGCGGACTGACATCACCGAAACCGTGTTGGGCGATATTGTCGCGGTCGCCGGAGTGGAAGGCATCACCATCGGCGAGACCATTACGGACGCGGACAATCCCGCACCGCTGCCGCCGATCGTCATCGATGAGCCGACGATTGCGATGACCTTCACTGTGAACACTTCGCCTTTCGCAGGACGTGAGGGGACCTACGTCACCTCACGAAACCTGCGCGAGCGGTTGGCAAAGGAACTGTTGACCAACGTTTCGCTCCGCGTGGAGGAGATGGGCACGACTGATTCCTTCAAGGTGCTGGGGCGCGGCGAACTGCAACTTTCGATTACCATCGAGATGATGCGGCGCGAAGGTTATGAACTGATGGTGGGCAAGCCTGAGATCGTCACCAAGCGAATTGACGGAAAGTTAATGGAGCCGGTGGAGCATCTTACGGTGGACGTGCCCGAGGGATTCGTCGGCGTGTGTATGGAACAACTGGGATCGCGCAAGGCCGAAGTTACCAACATGCATAACCACGGCTACGGGCGGGTGCGGATTGAGTTTCGCGTGCCTAGCCGCGGGCTGATCGGGCTGCGCAGCCAGTTGCTCACCGACACGCGCGGGACGATCGTGATGAATTCTTTATTCGATGGATATACCGAGTGGCAGGGGGAGATCCCACACCGGCTCACGGGGGCGTTGATCGCGGACCGGGATGGCACTTCGACGGCATATGCTTTGTGGGGCCTGCAGGAACGCGGCGAGCTTTTCGTTGGCCCCGGCATTGAGTTGTATGAAGGAATGATCATTGGCGAGAACGCGAAGGACGATGATCTCGACGTCAACGCGGTGAGGGAAAAGAAGCTTACCAACATGCGGGCTTCGACGGCTGATGAGGCGATCCGGCTGGTGCCGTTCCGAAATTTGAATCTGGAGCAGGCGATTGAGTTCATCGCGGATGATGAATTTGTGGAGATCACGCCGAAGTCGCTGCGGCTGCGGAAAAAGGTTCTGCAATCGAACCAGCGCAAGAAGAAGGCGATGGCGACGGTAGAGGAAGGGTGAAGTCCGGCAGGCAATCCGGGAAGTCCAAGAGTGATGCCGGGCTGCGGATATGTATGGTGCCGTGCAGCTGCGGAACAACTTTCGCGGTTCCGGAAAACTACGATCGCCAGGGGACGGCCTGGAGCCGTTACCTGATCTGTCCCAACTGCGCAAAGCGCCACGATCCCAAGAACCGGCTTTTGCAAGTTGGATATCACCGTGAAGGATATTGGCAGGTGGACGGGTGTTAGTCCGGACCGGCCTCGAGTCGTTTTGACCTGCGCGATTTGATTTAACTAGCCCAGTTTGACAAACCTGCTATACTTCGTGCCGCATTTGACTGTTCGCCAGCTCCGGTCACGATTTTCAGGAAGGTGTCTCCGACCTGCCAGTCCGCCGCATTGAGCTTGCACTTCGACAGCTCAATGCAGAGGCAGATGCGTGAAGAATATTTTCGTGGGGAACTTGAGTTTTAACACGTCGGAAGACGAACTGCGCGAGATGTTCGCACCGTTCGGGCAAGTGGATAGGGTCAGCATCATGACCGACCGCGATACCGGACGTTCGCGAGGGTTCGGCTTTGTGGAAATGGCCAGTAACGAGGACGGAGAAAAGGCCATTACGGGGTTGAATGGTTCGCAAGTGGGCGGGCGCACGCTCAACGTGAACGAGGCGCGCCCCAAAACCGAGCACGCCGGAGGCGGCGGCCGTGACCGGGGAGGCCGAGGCGGCGATCGCGGCGGCGACCGTGGCGGCCGCGGCGGTGGCGGCGGTGGACGAGGCCGCTGGTAAGAAACTCACGTTCGGATGGGGCGACGGCTGATGCAACTACGGGGGCTGATCTGCGGTTGCTCGTCGAAATGGCTGGTTTGATCGGGTCTGCTCCGGCGCGAACACCTACATTGATGCTTCTGTCGCCTCGCATGTAAACTGAAGCCAGGCGCCCGTAGCTCAGATGGATAGAGCGATTGCCTCCGGAGCAATAGGTCGGGAGTTCGAATCTCTCCGGGCGCACCAGATTTTTCTCCTCAAAGCGCGGCCACGCGCCGTTGCACCAGCAAGAAATAAAGGGCTAGCAGAACCAGGAGTAGTCCGTTTACCCCCAGCACTACCGGCGCTGTGAACAGGGGGACAAGCCATCCCGACAACAGGTTGCCCATAGGCATGCCGCCGCGGAATGCGAAATTGTAGACACTCATCACGCGGCCGCGCATTTCGTTGGTGGTGATCAACTGGACGAGCGAATTCACGGTGGCAAAGACCGCCATCATGGAAGCCCCCGCCAGGACCAGGATGGCGCCGCTTAGTCGCACCGATTTCGAAAGAGCGAATCCGGAAATGGCCGCGCCCAGGCAGAAAAGCGCTCCCAGCGCGACCAGTCCTTTTTTTCGCATATTGCCTGCGGTCGCGATTCCCAGAGAGCCAAAGATCGATCCCAGGCCCATTAGCGCGAGCAGGTTGCCGTAGGTTTCCGGGCCGCGATGGAAAATGTCTTTCACGAACACGGGAATGTAGGTGCGCATAGGCATGCCTAAAGCGGTCATGCAGAAAGCCAGCACAATCAGCGCTTCCATGGACGCCTGCTTGCGGGTGAAGCGGATGCCTTGCTTCAAGCTGTTGAACATCGACTCTCCGGTTTTTACCGGCAGAAAACGGGCCGTGATCATGGAGAGGGACACGATGGGGGCTAGGAAGGACAATGCGTTCAGGCCGAAGCACCACTTCTCTCCCAGCTTGGCCAAGGCCTGCCCGGCCAGTGCTGGCCCTACCATGACCGCCACGTTGAACTGGATCGAATTCAGGGCAATGGCGTTCGGCATGTCTTCCTTTTCGACCAACGTGGGAATCAGTGCCGAATAGGCTGGCCCGCCGAAGGCCTGGGCAAAACCGGAAACGAAAGAAAGACAGAGAATGTGCCAGACGTGAACGCGACCGGTCGCGACCAGGAGGGTGAGCACTGCGGCGGAGAACATCTGCAAATATTGGGAGCCCAGAAGAATCTTTCGGCGCTCCACACGATCCGCTACGACACCCCCGATCAGAGAGAATAGAAAGATGGGGATGCCGCCGAGGAATTGATCGAGCGCCAGCAAGAAGGCGGAGTGGCTGAGCCGGTAAATCAGCCAGCCCTGGGCCACGATCTGCATCCAGGTGCCGATGCTGGAGGTGCAGGCGCCAATCCACATCAGGCGGAAATCGCGGTAGTGAAATGCTTTAAAGATCCGGCGCAGCGTCTTCATAGTCCCAGCAGAAAGCGTAACATGCGGCATTCACGAGTTGGGCAGGACTGCCCTTGGCGGCTGGCAGCCATCCCGTTTTCGAGTTGAGGGTAGAATCAAGAACGTCTCGCCATTCAATTTCGACATGAACTACGACGCCATTCTAGTGGTTTCTTTCGGTGGGCCGGAATCGAAGGATGAGGTGATTCCCTTCCTCGAAAACGTGCTGCGCGGACGGAATGTTCCGCGCGAACGGATGCTCGCGGTCGCCGAGCACTATTACCACTTCGAGGGCAGGAGTCCGATCAATCAGCAGACGCGTGACCTGATCGCCGCGCTGGGAGCGGAGTTGGAGCGGAATGGGCCGAGGCTTCCGATTTACTGGGGGAACCGGAATTGGCGTCCGCTGCTGCCGGAGACTTTGCGGCAGATGAAGCAGGACGGCGTCCGGCGGGCTCTGGCGTTCGTTACCTCGGCTTACAGTTCGTACTCAGGGTGCCGGCAGTATCGCGAGGACATTGTGCGGGCGCAGGGCGAAGTTGGGGCGGGCGCGCCGGAAGTAGACAAGCTGCGGGCGTTCTTCAACCATCCGGGATTCATTGAGGCTACGGTTGAACGGGTGGGTGAGGCGCTGCGTGACATTCCAGAGGACGCGCGGGGGAACGTGCAGATCGTATACACCGCGCACAGCATTCCGGTTTCCATGGCCGAAGGTTGTGATTACGTGAAACAACTGGAGGAAGTACGGCGACTGGTTTCGGGGGCGCTGGGGCATCCCAACGACGCTCTGTTGTATCAGAGCCGCAGCGGTGCGCCAGGACAGCCGTGGCTGGAGCCTGACATTCTTGATTACCTGCGCGAGGTGAAGGCGGGGAATCGGGCGTCGGCTGTGGTGGTGGCGCCGATCGGCTTCATTTCGGATCACATGGAAGTGGTGTACGACCTGGATGTGGAAGCGCGGCAGGTTTGTAATTCGCTGGGGTTGGCGATGGCGCGGGCGAAGACTGTGGGCGTGCATCCGAAGCTCATTGGCATGATTCGCGAGTTGATTGTGGAGCGGATGGATTCGGGCTCGGAGCGGCGGGCGTTGGGATCGCTGGGGCCGCGGGCGGATGTTTGCGCGGAGGATTGCTGTCCGGCGCCGCGGAGAACAGTGGTCAGTGGTCAGTGATCAGTGGCCAGTGGTTCGGATTCCCTCACCTCAGGCGCTAAAGCGCGGGCACATTTTCGACGACATAACGGCACGACTGAAGTCGTGCCCTTCCCGAGCCGACCCTTCCCGAACGACTTCGCGGCACGCATGAATGCGTGCACTGATACGAATCTCTCCTGCACCGGCGTCGGCTAGACAGAGCTGGGGACTTTCGGGGGTTCGTAGGCTGTGGCTTTGGGGCGGCCCTCGACCAAGCGCATTGTGCTGAGGACGGTTTCGATTACGGACTCGTTTCCTACTGCCGTGTTGATCATCACGTGATAGAGGGAGCGGGTGGGCCAGTCGGCGTCGAAGTAGTGTTTGACGTAGGCGATGCGCTCACGGTCGACGGTATCGACAAGATCCTCGGCTTCCGAATCCGTGGATCCGTCTTGCCGCAGGCGGCTTATCTTCTCTGCGCGGGGGGCGTAAAGAAATACGTGGAAGGCGTCCGGGCGCTCGCGCAGGAAGTAAGGTGCGCCGCGTCCGACCACGACTGCATTCCCTTCCTGCGCAATCCTTGCGGTGATTGTCTCCATCATCGACATCATGCAATCGGCGTCGAAGGACTGACTGCCGAGAGAGGACGTAGGCTCGTAGCTGCCGCGCCAGAAGACTTTTGACAGTCGGTAGAAGGGGCTATCCACATGCTCTTCGCAGCGCTTCACGGTGGAAGCGTCCACATTGGCAAGGCGGGCGATCTCTTCGGTGAGAAGGCGGTCCCAGAGCTTCCAGCCTAGACGATTGGCTAGTTCGGCGGCGATGGCGGCGGCGCCGCAGCCGTACTCGCGCTCGATGGTGATGAGACGGAACATTCTTCTACTCCGATTATAGTTCTCCGGCAAGCTGCGGGAGGAGTCTACAAGAAAGCTCGCCGCAGGCTGAAGCGCGGACGCATTTCCACCAGCTAACGGCACGAGTAAACTCGTGCCCTTCCCGAACTCGTTATGGCGAGAGTAAGCTCGCCCCTTCCGGTCGCGTTTACCGCGGATTAGTGTACAGCCATTCCGCCGCCTGGGCGGCCTTTTTTCATCAGGAAAACGAGGGGGACCATCAGCAGGATGGCGATGGCGAGGAGCCGGAAGTCGTCTATATAGGCCAGCATGGTGGCTTGGCGCTGTGCGGTGCTTTCAATCAGGGCATAGGCCTGACGGGTGGCAAAAGCCGCACTCGCGCCGTGGGCCCGCATGGCCTGCGTGGTGCCCTGCAACATCGATTGGAAAGCAGGATTCGAGGCGCTGAGATTGCGGGACAAGTAGCTCAAGTGAACCTGGGTGCGGCGATCGAGCAGGGTGGTGACCAGCGAAATGCCGACACTGCCGCCCATGTTGCGGGCGAGGTTCATCAAGCCGGAGGCGGCGTTGTTCTTGTCGCGCGGGAGAAACGCGTAGGCGGCGGTGTTGATGGGAACGAAGAGAAACGCCATGCCTGCGGCCTGAAATACGCGAGCCGTGGCTACAGTTCGGAAGTCCATGTCGAGATTAAAGCCGGTCATGTGGAACAGCGAACTGGAAAGCACGACCAGCCCGAAAAAAAGAAGCCAGCGCGGACTGTAGCGGGAGAGCAAGAATCCAACCAGGGGCAACAGAAGAATGATGGTGAATCCGCCGGGCATGAGCGCCAAGCCCGCTTGCTCGGCCGTATATCCGAGCAGAGTTTGGGAGAACAGGGGCAGCAGGAGTGTGCTGCCGAGGAGCGCAAATCCCAGCATGAACATCAACAGGTTCGAGATGCCAAATGTGCGATCGCGAAACAGGTGCAGATCGATGATGGGATCTTTGTGACGCCACTCCCATATGACAACGAAGATCAAGGAGGCCGCGGCAATCAAAGAGAGAGTCACAATGAAGTGGGATTCGAACCAATCGTCACGCTGACCTTTGTCGAGAACGATCTGCAAAGTGCCCAGGCCGAGGGCTACGAAGCCGAGGCCGATGTAGTCGATGGTGGTTTCGCTGAGCTTGCGGCGCTTGAGAAAAGGCGGATCTTGAATGAGGCGCGAAGTCAGCAGCAGGGAAAGAATGCCGACCGGGATGTTGATGAAGAAAATCCAGCGCCAGGTGAAATTGTCGGTGATCCATCCGCCGAGAGTGGGACCGATTGCGGGCGCGGTGACTACGGCGATGCCGTAAACCGCGAAGGCCATGCCGCGCTTGGCGGGAGGAAAAGTATCGGCGAGGATGGCCTGCTCGCTCGGCTGCAGCCCGCCTCCCCCAATGCCTTGCAGCACGCGGCAAACGATGAGCGTGGCCAGGTTGGGTGCGAGTCCGCAGAGGAAAGAACTGATGGTGAACAGGGCTACGCAGCTCATGTAAAAATTCTTGCGGCCCATAATGGACGAAAGCCAGCCGCTCAGAGGGAGAATGATGGCGTTCGAGACGAGATAGGAAGTCAGGACCCAGGTGCTCTCGTCCTGGCCGGCCGAGAGGCTGCCGGCGATGTGGGGCAGGGCGACGTTGGCGATGGAGGTGTCGAGCACTTCCATGAAAGTCGCCAGCGTGACCGTGATGGCGATGATCCAGGGATTGATGGCCGGACGCCAGACCTCAGCGTTCTCGAGCGGTGGCGCAGCGGCGCTCATTACCGGATCCAGACCTTAGGGACGACCGACATGCCGGGCCGCAACGACTGATCTTTGTTTTCTCCTGGATCGAGCACGATCTTCACTGGAATGCGCTGCACGACCTTCACATAGTTGCCGGTTGCATTCTCCGGAGGCAACAGGCTGAAGCGGGCGCCGCTGGCGCCGGCGATGCTATCGACCTTGCCTTTGTAACTTCTTCCGTTGGCATCGACTTCCACGGTGACCGGCTGGCCGACTTTCATCTGACGAAGCTGGGTCTCCTTAAAGTTGGCGGTGATCCAGACATCGTTGAGAGGAACGAGCTTGAGCAATTCCTGGCCGGGGGTGACGTTCTGTCCGACTTCGACGGTACGATCGCTGACTACGCCTGCAACCGGAGCAATGACCTTGGTGTATTGCAGATTCAGTTGCGCCTGCTCGAGGTCGGCCTTCTTGAGTTGCGCGTCGGCCAGTGCGGAGGCGGCCTTGGAGCGTATGACCTGCATCTGTTTGGGCGCAGTTTGCGCGTTGCGCCAGTTGGCTTCCGCCTGCTGCAGCTTTCCCTGGGCTTGAATCACCTGGGACTGGGCAGCGTTGGCGGTGGCGCGGGCGGCCTCGACGGCAGCGGCATCGGCTTTGGCGGCGGCCACGGCCTGATCGTATTGCTGCTCCGAAATTTCCTGCTTGTCCACGAGTTGCTTGTAGCGACCGAGATCGTTCTGCGCTTTGACGTTGTTGGCCTCGGCCTGGTCGCGCTCGGCCTTGGCTGCCTCGAACTGCTGCCTGGCAGCAGCGATGCCGGCGCGGGCGCTGTCCACATCGGCCTGAGTGGCGGATACCTGGCTGCTGGTGCTGACTGAGGTGATGGGAACATCAACTCCAGCTTCGGCAGCGGCGGCCTGGGCGCTGTCGAAGTCGGCCTTGGCGCGATCGTAGGCAACCTGGTAGTCCGCCGGATCGATTTCCACCAACACGGCGCCCGCCGGCACGGGCTGGTTATCCAGGACATTGAGCTTCACGACGTGGCCGGAGATGCGGGCGCTGATGGAATTGATGTGGCCGTCGACTTCGGCGTCATCGGTAGATTCGTAACTTTCGACATAGCGGTAAACTAGAACCCCCGCAACCAGGAGCACGACGGCTGCGATGCCGACTGCGATACGAAAGCCGGGGCTGGCGGTCCGCGAAGGGCGAGTGTGGAAGTCGCGCTCCGTGGAGGGCAAGGGCTGGGTGCGGCTTTCGGGCTGATCGTTCCTCGTCCGGTCGGGCCCAGCGTTTTCTTGCCGGGGGGGCGGGCTTTGCGTCGTCTGTTCCATGACTTAGTGTTCGCCTTTCAAATATCGTTTGACTCCCTGTTCGGCGTCTCCGATCGCGCGGGCTAATTCGATCTTGGCCAGATTATGCGCATAGAGACTTTGGATGTAGTTCTCATGTGCACTGGCGACGGACTCCTGGGCTTGAACCACTTCCAGGTTGTCGGTGACGCCGGCGGTGAAGCGATCCTCCGACTGGGCAAGGGTTTGCTCCGCCAAATCGACGGAACTGCGGGCCACCTCGACCTGCTCGGCGGCGGAACTCAAGTCCAGCAACGAGGCGCGGACTTCATAATCGATGCGGCCGCGCAGGTCATTCAATTGAGAACGGGCTTGCTTTAAGCCGGCATCGGCTTCGAGAACATCGCTGTGGACTTTTCCTCCGGCGAAGATGGGGATGTTCAGTCCTCCATCCACCTGCCAGGTTCCGTTCGATTGGGCCGGGGTCACTCCGGTGTCGCCGTAGTTCGCATTAAAGTCCAGGGTGGGATAGTGCCCGGCGGTCGCGGCCCGGCGCGAAAATTCTGCCGCCCGCACTTGCGCCTGCGCAGCCTGGTAGTCAGAACGCGAAGTGTAGGCGCGTTGCAAATAGACCTCGAGGGGCAAGGGAGTCAGCGCCTGATACGGGGCTTTCTCGGTAAGGACGAACTCCTGGCCCGGAGGCAGGCCGATGACGCGAGCTAAGGACAGTTTCTGCTTGTCGAAATCATTGCGCGCGGCGATGAGTTGCTGCTGGCGGGTTTGCAACTCGACTTGAGAGCGCAGAGTATCGATGGCCGGATTCAGACCCGCCCTTTGCTGATCGACGGCTTTGTTGTACAGAGCCTGGGCGTTTTTTACCTGGGCGTCAGTGGTGTCGATGCGAGCGGCGCTGGCAATCGCCACCAAATAGGCGTTTCCCACGGCCAGCACAACGAGTTCACGGGCATCTTTGTAGGTGTATTGCGCGGATTTCAGGCTCGCGGAGGCGGCGCGTTCCTTCTCGAGGTCGTGGAAGTTGAACAGAGACTGACTGAGCGAGGCGCGCGCGTCGAAGTAGTTGAAAGGGCCTATCACCCGGGGAACTGGAAAAGGGAAAACGTTGCTCTTGAGGCCGAGGGCAGTGAGGCTCAGGGTTTGCACGTCTTCCTGCACTCGGGCCGACACGTTGGGCAGAAGGTTGCTGAGTTCCTTCCATCTTTCGCCTCGCGCCATGATGGTTTGATCTCCGGAGAGCAGCAGGCCGAGGTTGTTGCGGAGTCCGCGGTCGATAGCCTCCTGGAAACCCAGCTGCAAAACTTGAGGGGAAGCTTTGCCCTCAGGCTCGCTGCCGGTAAACGGACTCTGCGATCCGGGGAGAGCGATGGACGGGACAGGCGCGGAATTCTGCGCCAAAATACCCGCGACGCCCCCCAACAATATCAAGGCGCATACTACAAACTTGGTGGGACGAAACAAGGAGCGGGGCATTTTCGGTTTGGAAAAGATTCCATTATAAAGAAAGTCTTCAGGACGACCTTTCGCATTCATAGCATATCGTCCTCCTATTGATTCGGGTAAGACATCCTTCGATGCAAAAACCCGGTGGCCTGGCCAGCGACGAGATAAGGATTGGAACACATTACTTTAGACACTTCCACTTTAGACACTTCCACTCCGCACTGCCTGCCGATAGAGTACTGAAGAGACCAGGCTCATCCTCTATGCGTCGAGTAGGCAGTTTGCTGGTAGCGCTAGCCCTGTGTCTGGGTGCATTCACAGCGACCGGCGCGTGTCAGGGGGAAGGCCGCGCGGGAAGAAGAACCATCGAAAGAGTGGCTCCGGTTTATCCGGAACTTGCGAGGCGTGCCCATATTAGAGGAGTGGTGAAGCTGGAAGTTGTCGTCCGGCCAAACGGGAGCGTTAAATCGGCAAAGGCGTTGGGGGGAAGCCCCGCGCTGATTCAATCGGCCATTGACGCGGTACGAAAATGGAAGTTTGAAGCAGCACCAGGGGAAACGACTGAACTTGTTCAACTCGCGTTCGAGCCGCAATAAACCGCAAGACTAAGCGCCAGGAAATATCGACTTCGCCTCATGCCTGCCTCGACTCCAAAACCCGCCGCCAACCAGAGCGCCCGGCGCCGGAGGCGGCATCCGAGATACTCCGCCGACTTCCGAGTGACCGTGAGCTATCTTCTGGAAAATCAATACCACAATCTTGAAGGACACTGCCGGGATCTTGCCGAAGCCGGAATCGGCATTCTTCTGGCGGCGGAACTGAACAGCGGCGAGGTGACCGGCTTGAGCTTCCTGCTTCCGGGAGCGGCCCTGCCGTGGGTGGTGCGCGCGGTGGTCCGCTACCGACGCGGATACCACTACGGTTTCGAATTCCTGTCTCTCACCAACGAGCAACTAGAAGCACTGAAGAATCACCTCAAGGGCCAGAAACCGGCGGATTGAGGGAGTTTCCAGTGGAAAGCCTGCCGACCCGCGAGGCCCGCGGCCGATTCCGGGACGGGCATTTTGGGGATGACTTCCGTCATCTTGTGGACGGGTGACCTGTGGTTCAAGCTGGTAACAGGGACTCGTTCGCGAGAACGAGCGAAAGACGATTTTGAATGAGTGACGCCAAGCCTAACGCGGCGGTGGGAACGGACTGGACTGGGTTGCTGGCCGATCCCGACCTGGCCCGGAACCTGGGGAAACTGCTGCAGATTTATCGCGATGCTCCGCCGGAACGCAGAGAACAAGCTCTGCTGGCGGCGATGCGTGAAATCAAACAAGGAGCTTCCAGCGGGACCGCCGCGGCAACCTCAACTAATGCCGCGAAGGAGTCTTCTCCGCAGCCCATGCCAACTTCGGTGTCGGCCACTCCGCCGTTCGAGCCTGATCTGTTCAGCCCGAACTGGGGACAAGACCGGCGACGGCATCCCAGAATTAAATGTTTCGTAGCAGTGGAAATGCGGGTCAATGATGCGGACGCTCCCATCTGGGGCAATCTTTCCAACACCAGCATGGGGGGATGCCAGGTGGAGACTGCTGCCCACATCAGCGGCGGCGCTAAAGTGGAAATTGGACTTTGGGTCGCGAGCGGCAAGATCTGGGTGAAGGGTCTCGCGCTGAATGGAGTGGTCACTCGCAGCGCGCCGGCAGGGGGAGTTCGGGTTCGCTTCGAGGGAATGGATCTCGCCGAAAAAGAGCATCTCCGCCAGTTCCTTAAGTATGTGCAAGAAACTACCAGAGCGTCGAACAGCGAAAGCAGCTACCTGCAGCTGCTGAAGTAGAATTAACCTCGTTTTTCTTCTCTTCCTCTATTCCCGTCGAGCGGCCACTTCTCTCCATTTTTCACAGGTCCCGCGACATGGGTCCGCAAGAAATTGGTACACTCGATGCGTAACTGTAACCCTTTTTGTCGCCAGGAACTCTAATAAACCAGTGGGGCAAGCCATTGTCCTCTGGGAGGAGCGCGCATCGCATGGCAGTCAGCGAACAAGCAGTAGTGACCGGCAAGCAACTGGACGCCTTGTGCATCAACACCATCCGCACATTGGCGATTGACGCGGTACAGCAAGCCAACAGCGGGCATCCGGGAGCGCCCATGGGACTGGCGGCGGTGACTTACTGCCTGTGGCAGGAATTTCTCCGTTACGACCCGGAGGATCCGAAGTGGCTGAACCGCGACCGGTTCGTGCTGTCGAACGGCCATGCTTCCATGTTGCTCTACGCCATGCTTTATCTGGCGGGCGTGCGCGAAGTCAACAAAGACGGGGATGTTTTGAAGGAGCTGTCAATCTCCATGGAGGAGATCAAGCGCTTCCGGCAACTTGGGAGCCGGACTCCTGGGCATCCCGAATCGCACCTCGCTACCGGGGTGGAGACAACCACGGGGCCGCTCGGCCAGGGCGTGGGAAACAGCGTTGGGATGGCCATTGCGAGCCGGTGGCTGGCCGCGAATTTCAACCGGCCGGGTTTTGAAGTCTTCGATTTCAACGTCTACGCCATGTGTTCGGACGGCGACCTGATGGAAGGCATTGGGGGCGAAGCCGCATCGCTGGCGGGACATCTCAAACTTTCCAATCTCTGCTGGATGTATGACCACAATGGCATCACTTTGGATGGCCCTGCCGACTGGTCGTTCAGCGAAGATGTGGCTACGCGATTTGTGGGCTACGGCTGGAACGTGACACGCGTCGCCGATGCCAACGATCTGGAGATGCTGGCCCGCGCTTTTCAAACATTCCAGAAAACCACGGATCGCCCCACGCTGATCATTGTGGACAGCCATATCGGCTATGGGTCACCGCATAAGCAGGACAGCAATGCGGCGCACGGAGAGCCCCTCGGCGAAGAAGAAGTGCGCCTCACGAAGAAGTTTTATGGCTGGCCGGAGGATGCCAAGTTCCTGGTGCCGGAAGGTGTTCGCGAGCATTTCCGGGATGGGGTTGGAAAACGTGGTGGAGACGCGCGGGAACGCTGGGCGCAGATGTTTGCGGGGTATTCGCAAAAGTATCCGGAGCTGGCGGACCGCTTGCATCGCATGCAACGCCGCGAGCTTCCCGGCGGGTGGGATAAGAATTTGCCGACGTTTCCGGCGGACGCGAAAGGAATAGCCACTCGCGAAAGTTCGGGGAAGGTGCTGAATGTGCTGGCGCAGAACATTCCGTGGCTGATCGGCGGCTCGGCCGACCTGGCTACTTCGAACAAGACCGCGCTGAATTTTGAAGGTGCGGGCGATTTTCAGCCGGGCCAGTATGCCGGGCGCAATCTGCACTTCGGAGTGCGCGAGCACGTGATGGGCGCGAGTGTGAACGGGCTCACGGTTTCTGGAATCCGGGCGTTCGGTGCGACTTTCTTTAATTTCAGCGACTACATGCGGGCCAGTATCCGGCTTTCCGCGCTGATGGAAATTCCATCCATTTTCATTTTTACCCACGATTCGATTGGCCTGGGAGAAGACGGCCCAACGCATCAGCCGATCGAGCAGCTGGCTTCCTTGCGTGCGATGCCAAATCTGATTGTGCTGCGTCCTGGGGACGCGAACGAAGTGGTCGAAGCGTGGAAGATCATTGCGAAGTTGCAGCATCAGCCCGTGGCACTGGTGCTGACGCGGCAAGCAGTTCCAACTTTTGACCGCACGAAGTATGCCGCAGCATCGGGTACGGCGAGAGGGGCGTACGTCCTGGCCGACGCGCCTGGGGGCAAGCCGGACGTGATTCTGATGGGCACAGGCAGCGAAGTATCGTTGTGCGTGGAGGCCTACGAAAGGCTCAAGGAGGAAGGCGTTGCGGCGCGGGTGGTGAGCATGCCCTCGTGGGAAGTCTTTGAGCAGCAGGATGCAGCTTACAAAGAAAGCGTACTGCCCTCTTCCGTAACGGCGCGGGTTTCGGTGGAAATGGCTGCAACTTTCGGCTGGGAGCGGTACGTCGGACTGAAGGGTCGGAAGATTGGCATGCACCGGTTCGGGGCTTCGGCGCCGTTGAAAGATTTGTTGAAGTTTTTCGGTTTTACCGCCGACGCGGTAGTCGCGGAAGCGCGCAAGGCGATTGCGGAAAAGTAGCGGCAATTTACTCACTCCCCACTCGCACACTGAAGTGGGCACTCAGATTTGACCGGACGACGTTTTGATCGAACGTTTGATCAAGGAGCGGCGCCCGCCGTCGATTCATCCAGGGAGAAATCATCATGCAGCCAACGGGAGTTCTGGAAACCTCAAAAGCTACTAATCCTGTCAAGGAGTTACTCAATTACGGGCAGTCGATGTGGCTGGACTACATCCGGCGCGACCTGATCACGAGCGGCAAACTGAAAACCATGATTGAGGAGGATGGGCTTCGAGGCATGACTTCGAATCCGTCGATTTTCGAGAAGGCTATCGCCGAAAGCTCGCTGTACGACGATATCTTGAAGTCGCTGGCTACGCGCAGTGATCTGGACGCGACCGGCCGGTTTGAACTGATTGCCATTCGCGATATTCAGGATGCCGCCGATGTGCTGCGTCCGGTGTATGAGAGTTCGAAGTCGCGGGATGGGTACGTCAGCCTGGAGGTTTCGCCTCTGCTCGCGCTGAAAACTCAGGAGACGATCGATGAGGCGCGCCGCTTATGGAAAGCCGTGAACCGGGAGAACGTAATGATCAAGATTCCGGGCACGGCCGAGGGACTTCCCGCGATCCGCCAGGCGATCGGCGAAGGCATCAATGTCAATGTGACTTTGCTGTTCGCGCAGGACGTTTACGAGAAGGTTGCGGAGGCACACATCACGGGACTCGAAGATCTGGCAAAGCGTGGCGGTAGTCTGAAGAAGATCGGAGGCGTGGCCAGCTTCTTCATCAGCCGAATCGATTCGCTGGTGGATTCGATGATTAACGACAAGCTGAAGACCACCACCGACCCGCAACAACAGGTGGTGCTGAAGAGCTTGCTGGGCAAAGTTGCGATTGCTAATGCAAAGCTGACCTACCAGCGTTATCAGCGCATCTTCAGCGGTCCGCGATGGCAGGCGCTGGCGGCTCAGGGAGCGCAAACCCAGCGTGTTCTGTGGGCGAGCACCAGCACGAAGAATCCCGCGTACCGTGATGTGATGTACGTTGAGGAATTGATTGGGCCGGACACGGTGAATACCATGCCTCCGGCTACGATCGACGCGTTTCGGGATCACGGAAAGTTGCGCAACAGCCTTACTGAAGACGTGGCCGGCGCGCAGAAGGTGATGGACGACCTGGCCAAGACCGGGATCTCGATAAAGGAAGTCACTACCAAGCTGACGGATGACGGCGTGAAACTGTTTGCGGATGCGTTCAACAAGCTGCTGGCTGCGGTGGAGAAGAGCACTCAGTCTAAAGGAAGAACTGCTTGAACCGTGTGCGAACCTCGCTGCCGGAAAGCCTGGCGGCGGCGGTAAAGACCAGTATCGACGATTGGAAGAATGCGGATGCGGTCTGGTGACGCTGGCGACAGCGGTTCAAAAGGCTCTGGGATAGCTTTCGGCGGTGAGAAGCCGGCGGGATGCCGGCACTAGGTTTCGAACGTGACGGTTCTGGCGGTGCGGTTTCGGCGCGACGGTTAAGGAGCAACCACATGCAATTGGGAATGGTGGGTCTGGGCCGCATGGGCGCGAACATGACGCGCCGTTTGATGCGCGGCGGACATCAGCTCGTAGTCTCGGATCTGAGTGCGGAGGCGGTGAAGCAGCTTGCGGGCGAGGGGGCCGGCGGTTCATCCTCGCTGGAAGATCTGGTCAGCAAGTTGAAACCTCCGCGAGCAGCGTGGGTCATGGTGCCGGCGGGCGGCCCCACCGAGCAGACGGTGCAGAAGCTGGCACAGCACATGCAAAGCGGCGACGTCATCATCGACGGCGGCAATTCTTACTTCAAAGATGACGTGCGCCGCGCGGGCCAGCTTAAGAGCAAAGGCATTCACTATGTCGACGTGGGAACCAGCGGCGGCGTCTGGGGCCTTGAGCGCGGCTACTGCATGATGATTGGTGGGCCGAAAGAAGCGGTGCAGCGGCTCGATCCTATTTTCAAGACGCTGGCTCCGGGCGTGGGCGATATTCCGCGCACTCCGGGCCGGGAAAAACTTGACGGGTCGGCTCAAAAGAGCTCAGCCGAGCAAGGTTACATTCACTGCGGTCCTTCAGGCTCCGGCCATTTTGTGAAGATGGTGCACAACGGGATCGAATACGGGATCATGCAGGCTTATGCCGAGGGCTTCGACATCTTCAAGAATGCCACCAGTAAAGACTTGCCGGAAGATATCCGCTACGATTTGAACTTGCCGGATATCGCCGAAGTTTGGCGGCGGGGCAGCGTGGTCAGTTCGTGGCTGCTCGATCTTACGGCGATGGCTTTGACGGAGAATCCTACACTTTCAGAATATGAAGGTTACGTGCAGGATTCCGGGGAAGGTCGCTGGACGATTCAGGCCGCGCTGGAAGAAGCCGTGCCTGCGGATGTTCTGACCGCGGCGTTGTACGTGCGCTTCCGCTCGCGGCAGCAACACACCTTTGCGGAAAAGATGCTTTCCGCCATGCGGCAGAAGTTCGGCGGGCACATCGAGACCGGCGCAGTGAAGAAGAGCGCGTAACCAGAACGCATTTGAGCGGAGAATTCTGAGGATTTGATTTATGGCGCAATTGGCGGAACAGCCCACAGCAACGACACCGCGCATCGGCAAGCAGGGCGATCCTTGTGTGATGGTAATCTTCGGCGCCGCCGGCGATCTTACGGCGCGCCTGTTGATTCCCGCGCTGTATAACCTGGCCCGGGCGGACTTGCTCTCGAAAGAGTTCGCGGTGCTGGGCGTGGCCCGGAAGCAGTTGTCGGACGAAGATTTCCGCAAGCAGGTCCTGGAAGATGTGAAAGAGTATTGCGGCGATTGCATCAACGACGCCACCTGGGAGAGCTTCTCGCGCCGCTTCTATTATTTCGCAGGCGATTTCGGCGATGCCCAGCTTTACCCGAAGATCAAAGAACGCCTGGCCAAGATTGACCAGGATTTCTCCACTCATCAAAACGTTTTCTTTTACATGGCTACGGCTCCGAGTTTCTTCGGACCCATTGTCGAAAAGCTCGCGGCCAATGGATTGGTGGAGCAGGACAACGACCACTGGCGGAGGGTGATTATCGAAAAGCCTTTCGGCCACGACCTGGAGTCGGCCAAGGCCCTCAATCAGCAACTGCTCAAGCTCGTCACGGAAAACCAGATCTATCGCATCGACCATTACTTGGGTAAAGAGACCGTGCAGAACATCATGGCGTTCCGTTTCGCCAACGGAATCTTCGAACCCATCTGGAACCGGCGCTATATCGATCACGTGCAGATCTCTGTGGCCGAAACCGTGGGCGTAGAAGGCCGCGGCAGCTATTTCGAGCATGCCGGCTCGCTCCGTGACATGGTACCCAACCACATCATGCAACTGATCAGCCTGACCGCGATGGAGCCGCCCATTTCGTTTGATGCCAATGCCGTGCGTGACGAACAGGCCAAGATTTTGCATGCTATCCAGCCCATCGACGATGAGGAGGTCCTCACCCGCTCGGTGCGTGGGCAGTATGGGGAAGGGACGATGGAGGGAGAGCGGGTTCTGGCGTACCGTTCCGAGCCCGACGTGGCGCCGGATTCGCGAACCGAGACCTTCGTCGCCATGAAGCTGCTGATCGACAACTGGCGCTGGGCCGACGTTCCGTTTTACCTGCGCACCGGCAAGCGGATGCCGGCACGCAACACTCACATCGTGATCCAGTTCCGCCGGGCGCCGTTCGTATTGTTCCGGGATACTTCTGTGGAACACTTGATGCCGAACCAACTGGTGCTGCACATCCAGCCGGAAGAAGGCATTTCGCTGCAGTTTGCCGCGAAGGTGCCCGGCCCGGTGATGCGCCTGGGAACAGTGGACATGAACTTCGAATATCAGGAATACTTCGGAAAGCAGCCCAGCACCGGCTATGAACGGCTGCTGCACGATTGTATGATCGGCGATCAGACCCTTTTCCAGCGGGCGGATATGGTGGAGGCGGGCTGGAACGTGGTCAATCCCGTGCTCGATCTGTGGAAAGCGCTGCCGCCGCGAAACTTTCCGAATTACGCGTCGGGCACGTGGGGACCGAAAGAGGCCGACGAATTATTGGAGCGCGACGGCCGACGCTGGAGGAACTTCGAGAAATGATCCTGGCCGGCGATATTGGCGGTACCAACGCTCGACTCGCCTATTTTCAGCCTCAGAATGGCCATCTTCGGCTGATCTCGGAGCGTGTCTTTCCCAGCCGCGACTACAGCGAATTGGGTGAGATTGTTTCCAAATTCCTCTCGGACGCTCCGACCCGGCCTGAGGCTGCTTGTTTCGGCATTGCAGGACCCGTCCATAACGGACGCGTCGAAGTTTCGAACCTTCCCTGGGTCATCGACCAATCCCGTCTGGCGAAACAGATTCAGTTGCCCGCCACTTTGTTGATCAATGATCTCGAAGCCAATGCGTGGGGCATTGGGGCACTGAGCCCGCAGGATCTGATTCCCCTCAACCGGGTGGGGCCGTCGGTGGGCAATCAGGCAGTCATCGCGCCCGGAACCGGCCTGGGAGAAGCCGGATTATTCTGGAATGGAAGCCAACATCAAATTTTCGCCTCCGAGGGCGGACACGCGGATTTCGCACCTCAGGGTGATCTGCAGATCGAACTGTTGCGCTTCCTGGCGAGCCGTCACGGGCACGTCAGCTACGAGCGTGTCCTCTCCGGACCGGGCCTGGTCAACGTGTACGAATTTCTACGCGAAAAGGGATGCGGAGACGAACCCTCTGGATTTGCCGCTCAACTTTCTCAGGGAGAAGCGGCGGCGGTGGTTTCCCACGCCGCTCTGAGCGGTACAAATCCCCTGGCCGAGCAGGCGCTGGATCTATGGATCTCGGTTTACGGAGCGGAGGCCGGCAATCTCGCTCTTAAAACCATGGCCACCGGCGGAATCTTTCTCGGAGGCGGAATCTCGCCGAAGATTCTTCCCAAGCTTACTGGGCCTTTATTCATGCGTGCGTTTCTGGAAAAAGGCAGATTGAGGGCGCTGCTCGAGGAGATGCCGGTGCAGGTCATCACCAACGACAAGGCCGGACTGCTGGGCGCGGCTCGTTGCGCGGCCACAAAATCCAGCAACGGCCGTGCGGGAGTGCTGTGAGTTCGCCGGTTGAGGTGCGCAGACTGACCACTCCGCAGGATCTTTTTCAAGCCGCGGCCGAGGAAGTCATCCGCAGTGCCACCGATGCCGTCGCGAAGCGCGGGCGCTTCACCATTGCGCTCTCCGGCGGATCAACTCCGAGGAACCTTTACACTCTAATCGCAGCCAACGCCAGCACCACCTTGCCCTGGAGTCAGATGTTCTTTTTCTGGGGAGATGAACGCCATGTTCCCCCGGATAGTCCGGACAGCAACTATCGAATGGCCAAGGAATCGCTCTTGTCAAAGGTGCCGATTCCGCCTGCTAACATCTTCCCCGTTCCGGCTGAGAACCCTGACGCCGCGCAAGTCGCAGAAGTGTACGAGCAGACGCTGCGAAAGTTTTTTGCCGTGGCGCCCGGCGAATTTCCGCGCTTTGATCTGATCCTGCTGGGTATGGGGCCGGACGGACATACTGCGTCGCTGTTTCCAGAAACTGCAGCGCTGCAGGAGAAATCGCGGCTGGTCGTGGCCAACTGGGTGGAGAAATTAGGAGGCAGCCGGATCACCTTCACGCTGCCCTTGCTGAATTCAGCCCGTTGTGTGGCGTTCCTGGTAAGCGGGACGGACAAAGCAGCAGCGCTGCATGAAGTTCTGGAAGGCAATGCCCCGGCGGACAAGTATCCGTCCCGATTGGTGCAACCTAGCGACGGCAAACTGATCTGGTTTGTGGATCGGGCCGCCGCGAGCGAACTGTCAGCGGCAGCGTGAAGGATGGTTGCGGCGCAGAGAATTATCCCCGCCAGCCGCCGATCTCTTTCAAGCCCTTGCCGCGGGCGTGCTCGAACAGTCGCACGCGGTGACGGGAGTGTTCAAACTCGTGGATATCCGCCCATACCTCCGCCTGCCAAGTCTTGTCGTGGGTGGCGGAGTTGCCGCAGGTGGCACAACGGGTGTGCAGGCTGACGGGAGCGGCTTCGATGATAATCGCACCCGGTAATTCGATGAAGATGCAGCGGACTTCCTGGATCTCCTCGTTTTCGTCGAGCATGTGCTCGTAACGCAAAAGGTAGCTGAATCCCAGCTTGCGGGCTTCGGCCTCGGCCTCGGCGCGGGTGTGAAACGGGCCATACTCCGCCCGCAACTGCTCGATAGAGTCGCAAGCCATCCAGAAGGTTTCTTTGTAGTCCATTGCCGCCCCGCCCAGGGATTGCGGAGCCGACTCGAGGCTGTTCGCGAGCCCGCTCTATTGGGTCAGGTCGACTAGTGCAATTTACCGGCCGACTACCAGTGAGACACAAGCCGTTGTTTTTTCAAGGCCTTACCGCGACTTCAAACCAGCCTTTGGGGCTCGAAGTGCAAACCTTTTGCAACAGATGTACCGTCGCGCGGCAGCATGAAGGGTTTTGGCATGGTTCGGACCCGAGTGCGCGCCTAGCTCGCCGCCGCGCGAGCCAGTGCGAAGCCCGTGCGTTCGGGCTCTTCCAGCCAGTTCTTGCCACCGTGGCTGGCGACATACATGGCCAATTCGAGCCGGCTCCAGACACCCAGTTTGTCGAAGGTGCTGCGCAAGTGATTCTTGATGACCTGCTCCGATGTGCTCATCAGCTTGCCGATCTCGCGATTAGTCAGGCCCTCCCAAACCAGGGTAGCCACTTGAATTTCTTTAGGGGTCAAACGCTCGCGCGGCATCATGACTTCACCTCCGCCCTTTCGAAGGCGGCGGTAGCCAGCCGTACGCGCTTGCGGCCATCCCGAATTCCGGCACGCAGAAAAAGCGTGCGCAAGTGCTGCTTTACGGTGCGTGGGCTGATGCTCAACTGGCCCGCAATTTCCTTGTTGCTGCAACCCTGAACCAGCAAATCCAAAACCTGCTGATCTCGGGGCGTCACTTTCATTCGGTCGAGGTCCATCTGTCATTCTCCTGGGTGTCGCATTTTTCTTCCATTCTTTCGATTGCGATCCACACAGTCGGTAAAGCACATCCTTCGCCAAACCTTCTCCTCATCTCCAGCCATGATGTAAGGCCTACGCAGGCTTGCACTTAGCCACAAGAGCGGGACTTTTCCTGACAGCAGAAAAAGTTTCTGATCGACGGGCCCGTTCCAAATCGGGCCGGGGACGTGTGAGCCGGTGACGATGTTGCCTCGAATGGATTCCCCGCAGAGTTTCAGATCGAGGGGGAATTTCGCCGCGAAAGGATTGCGGCTGCAGCGCACGATTGGTCAAGATAAGCCTTTCCCTTCAGACTTTTGGGTACGTCCTAAACTTTATGAGGCGTTTTCGTAACGGGGTTTTGGAATTGCCAGAATCGTCTCCAGAGCACCAAAACGCATGGGTTCCAAAATGGAATTTAGGGGGCGAGAGGGACTGTCCATTTTGACTCCCGCGCTCGGCGGCACTTCACTTTTTGCACAGGTTCAGTGCGCGGCCTAAGAAACAATCATGCCGCTCGCAGCTGCGGACAGGTGTGAGCGAAGGGAGTTGCCCCAACCAGGTGTGCATATCCTTGCATCCTACCTGCGCGGCTTACTACGGTAACCGGTCGAACCAAGCGTTCTGCGAAGTCAGAATGTGCTGCGCATCTCACGGTTCGGCCCTTTGTAGCCACTTGAATTCAGTGTGGTTGCACGCTCATCATGGCCATGGCAGCACAGCATCTTGGCCCTGCCTGGGTTGGCGCCGACACGGTTTGGCTTTATACCTCAGGTTTTTTGGTGGAGGAATTGCACTAGAATGGGGTGGGGGGGCACCTCGGCCTCTCACCGGCAGGCCTCAAAGGCGCACAGGAAACATCGTGACCGACCAGGAAAAAAAACCAGTTCTGGACGAGCAGACCTTTGAAAGGCTGCTGGAAGCGGCTTTTGTGCTGCAAGAGCACAACCGCAAAATGCGCGAACTGGAAGAAAGCGTGGAGTCGCAGAGCGAACGGCTCCGGAAACGAGAGTCGGCGAATCAAGCTCCGCTCGAGGAAAGCAAAGCAAAATCGGAAAAGAGATCGCGCTCCGACAGCGATTACACACTCACTTTGGCGGAGATCGTCGAAGCCCAGCGCCAGATTCAAACGCACCATCTCGAGTTGGATAAGGCGTTGGCAGTGGTGGCCGAGAGAGTCGCAAAAATCACGGGGGCAACCGGGGCAGCGATCGCAATTCTGGAAGGAACGACGGTGCGTTATCGCGCGGGCGCCGGCACCCCGGCTTTGCCCCTCGGAAGCGAAGCGCCGCTGGAAACGGCGGTGTGCTCCGCCAGCCTGCGCACCGGGCAGGTGATCCGCTGCGAAGATGTGAATCTGGAGTTTCTGTTCGACCCGGAATTGTGCCGCCCCCGGGGAATCGCATCGCTGGTCGCGGTGCCGATCTACCGCGAGGGCGACATCATCGGAGCACTGGAACTTTACTTTGACAGGACTCAGGGCTTCGCTGAACAGGACATCCACACTTGCCAGTTGATGGCCGGACTGGTTACGGAAGCGATCGGCCGCGACGCTCAGGTGACGTTAAAGAAGTCCATAGCCGCGGAACGATCTACGATGTTGGCTGCCATTGAAAGGCTTCAACCCAGCCTGGCAGCCTGGGCCGAGGAGGCACCCGCCGCGACCAGCAGCCCGAACGGGAGCGCGCCGAGCGCGGAAAAATCCCTCTGCCCGAAGTGTGGAGGTAAGCTGCTCGCGGAGGAGCAGTTTTGCGGCAAGTGTGGCACTCCCCGAACCGGCGACGACGAAGCATCCAGCGTGCTGGGCGATCTGGCATCGGCGTGGCGGATGCAGCCAGCCGACGAGGATCCAGTTGCTGCCATGCTTCTCGGCAGAAGCTTGACTGCCAAAGACAAAGATATGACGCACCCCGTCGCAGAACACAGGCCTGAGCACGACGCGGAGCTTGAGGAGAGCGATCAGGATCATTTGTCTGCACCGTTCTCTTTGCCGGACCTGGAGGAGAGTAATCCGTTCCCCACACCGTCATCGGCCGCGAACGTGAACGAGGATGCGATGGCGGCATCACTGCCACCCGAATTGCAGCTCGACGAAAGCCCTGTCCCGGCTGCTTCGAGTTCGCTGGTAAAACACCAGGGAGATGTGATCTGGAGTTCCGCGGCGCGAGCGCGGGACTTTCTGGAATCGCTATCCGCGAGCCGCACTCCCAACGCCTTGAGCCGCTTCTGGCGTTCCCGCCGCGGCGATTTCTATCTTGGGGTCGCGGTCATTCTGGTACTGGTTGTGATCCGGTGGGGAATCTGGTCCAAACAGTCGGTGGGCGCCACGGGCCGCGGAACGGCCGTTTCCGGGAGCGCGAATCGGGCGAAACAGCCCGCCCCAGATGCGGATCTTTCCACGTTCGACAAGATTCTCGTCGGCCTTGGGCTGGCTGAAGCTCCCGAAACCTCCAGCTACAAAGGCAACCCCTACACCCAGGTCTGGGTCGACGTGCACACTGCTTTGTACTACTGCCCCGGATCCGATCTTTACGGCAAAACACCGCAAGGCAAGCTCACCAGCCAGCGCGACGCGCAGTTGGACCAGTTCGAACCCGCAAACCGCAAGGCGTGTGAATGACTTGGCGGTTCGGAGCAGGGTCAAGCTAACCAGAGTTGAAGCAACCATGATTAACCTATATTCCATGGAGCCGGATTTGACAACCTTGCTTCCTGGTAGTGCAATCATAAGTGCCGCCACTTCTCCGGAGAACGCCGGTGCCTGACCCCAGGGATAAATCCGACTCAAGCCCATCGCCAGATCCTGAACTGAATCCCCTCGTGAATCCGCTGCTGGCGGCGCACATGGGACGATGGGCAGAAGTGTATTTCACCAACCCACCCGAGAAGCGTGATCAAGCGGTTTCTGACCTGCTTCGGGAACTGGAGCATGCTTCCCCTCCAGAGTCCGTTCCGGTTCATAGCTTTCCCGACCCGAGCGCGGGAAAAAAGACGAGCACTGCGGACTCGCCGAACCTGTCTCCACCTCCATTGGAGCCGGACCGCCCTTGTGCTGCGTGCGCTTACTACAATTCACCAGAGCAAAAGTTTTGCGGAATGTGCGGGGCGCTATTGTTAGTCTCTCCCGAGACGCGCACAACGAAAGTCGCGGAAGAAGCACCGATCGCTGGAATGAGTAGGGGTGAACGTTCGCGCGGCGGGAACCCTGCCGAGGATGCGATTGGGCCCGGTGTCGACTCCGTCGCTCTGGGTGAACGTACCGAAGCGCCGGAACTGGGTAGCCTGCTGCCGAAAAAAAGCCCTCCAAATCCCAGTGCGAGATCAGAGTCCCTTCCCTATGGTTACCGATTCTACCGCTACCGGCTCTACATCGCTGCAGGTCTGGCGATCCTTCTCACGGTAGTGGGTTACATGGCGGGACGCCGACCGCAGGCTCGTTTGGACACGGCAGCTGCACCATCCGCATCCGCCATCCCACATTCGCAGCCTCAACCGGCTAACTCTGAGCGGCCGCCGAGTGCGGCGCGCAGCACCTTGCCGGCAAGCGCTGCGCTGCCTACCGGGGCTCAAAACAAGAACCAAGTGAATGCGAGTTCACCCAGCGACGAGACTGCTCATTCGCAGCTTGCGCACGGGACTGCGCCCGTCGCCGCGAACTCCTCCGCCGTCGATCAGAGCGGGGCTCTAGAGCTGGCCACGGCACAGAATTACTTGACCGGCAGCCCGGGAACCCGCAATAGCGCAGAAGCTGTCCAGTGGTTATGGAAGGCCGTGGGAAAGAGGAACCTTGAGGCCACGCTGACTCTGTCTGATTTGTATCTGCGGGGAGACGGCGTGCCTAAGAGTTGTGATCAGGCGCGTCTGCTTCTGGATGCGGCTGCACGAAAAGGCGCGAAGGTTGCCGCCGAACGACTGCGGAACTTGCAAGCCTCCGGTTGTCAGTAAGAGCGGCCTCCAAGAATTATCCTGGCAGCCCTTAAAACGCCCTCCTACTCAATCAATGCGAAGGGTTTCCGTTACTCAGGCGTGAAATTGCGGCTCATGCCGGCGCGACTCATACCACAGGGCAAGCTCCACCCGGTTCCAGAGTCCAAGCTTGTCATAAATCACGCGCAGATAATTCTTCACTACGTGTTCGGTAGTGCCGATGGCATGGGCCACCTCATGGTTCTTCATGCCCTGGGCGACGAGCTCGATGACGCGGCTTTCGCGCTCGCTGGGGGTGCGGGTTCCATAGCGCTCGTTTGCAAACATAACTGCCTCCGGTATAACAGGGTCGCGAGTTTCACTCGCTTGATTCCATCGGTGATTCCGAACCGCAGAAAAAGCCGGTTGAAATGAGCCTTCACGGTTCGGCGTGCCATCTTGAGCTGGCTGGCGATCTCGGCGTTGTCGCAGCCTTGTAAGAGCAATTCGACAACTTGCTCTTCACGCGGCCCTAGCCGAACGGACTCCTGCGCCATTCCTACCCCTTGGGTTTGATTCGCCAACGTGCTAAGACCTCGATGGAGCTGGGATGCTTCCATATTGCGTAGCATCCACAATGCCACTTTGAGACGAAAATAGCTGTGACCGACGAACATTCATTTCCACAGGCACTTGCGGGGAACAGAGGGTACTCCGACAATCAGAAACCGTCCTCGAAAAGCTCACCCCAGCCGTGTCGCCCGAGCCCGGAAGCATGCCCTGGTTGCCACGAAAGGTGCGTAAAGTCAGCCGTAAAATGCCACCACGAGGTCGAGCATCCAACGCTCTCGCGGCAATAGGACCCTGCCGACTTTTGCCGAATCCGGCAATCGACGGCAGCCCGAGAGCCGCCGCGAACTCTGGCGGAACGGGGCAGTAGCGCTAAGGGCCCAGTCGACTAGGGTAAAAACCCTATGTGGAAAATTCCATGCCTTACATAAGAGCCCTGAACAATTTACATGACCCACCCTAGCGAAAGCGGCACGAGGGATGTGATGCAGGTCCGAGGCCAAACTGTTTCAAGCTTTGGAGGCCTCCTCACCGAAAGCCCCCTACGATAAGAGCAAAAGTGCTCTACACTGTTCCCTGAATGGAGCCTTCTCTCTCACACTTTCAAGTCCCGCCCTCAAGGGACAAGGCCACATGCTTCAATGAAGGCCCCCCCAAGCTGAGGCGATCACGGCCGGGGGCCTTCCGATGATCAGGCTCCTGAGTGTGGTGGGGGCGCGCCCCAACTTCATGAAAATCGCGCCCATTGTCGAAGAACTGAAGAATTATCCTGCGATCGAACACTGCCTGGTGCACTCCGGGCAGCACTACGACGAACTGCTTTCCGGTAACTTCTTCGCCGATCTGGGCCTGCCCAAGCCAGATGTGAATCTTGAAGCCGGTTCAGGAAGCCATGCGGTGCAGACTGCCGAAATCATGAAGGGCATCGAACCCATCCTGCTCGACTACAAGCCGCAAATGGTGCTGGTGGTGGGGGACGTGAATTCCACGATCGCCGCTGCGCTTACTGCCGTGAAACTCGGAATCGGCGTGGCGCACATCGAAGCCGGATTGCGCAGCTTCGATATGACGATGCCGGAGGAGATTAACCGCAAACTCACGGATGCCGTCTCCAGCCTGCTTTTTGTCACCGAGCAGAGTGGAGTCGAGAATCTAAAACATGAAGGCGTGCCCGCCGAAAAAATCTTCCTCGTCGGCAACGTCATGATCGACAGCCTGCTCCGGCACCGCGAGATAGCAGCGAGATCACCCGTTCTCGACCGGTTGGGCATGCGGCAGAATGGATCGGGTTGCCGTCCCTACGGAGTCCTCACTCTGCATCGGCCCTCGAATGTCGACGATCCCAAAACGCTGCAGGGAATTCTTCGCGCAGTGAGTGCCCTGGCCGCCGAGTTTCCGGTCTTCTTCCCCATTCATCCTCGAACCAGGAAGAATATCGAGAGTTTTGGCTTGCTGCGATATCTGGCCAACGCTGCAGGGCAAAACGAGGGCGGAATCGTGCCTCTCGATCCGCTCGGATACCTCGACTTCCTCTCGCTCAACGACCGGGCCCGCATTGTCCTCACAGATTCCGGCGGAGTGCAGGAAGAAACCACAGTCCTCGGCGTGCCTTGCCTTACGCTGCGGCAAAACACCGAGCGGCCGGCAACGGTTGAACAGGGATCAAATCAGGTGGTCGGAGTGGATTCGGATCGCATTCTTGCGGCAGCAAGATCGGTTCTCGAAAAACCCGTGGGCCCGTTCGCGCGTCCTCCGCTTTGGGACGGGAGAGCCGCTCAAAGGATCGTTGCGATCCTTCGCGAGCATTTCCAGTCCGGCGGTCTTGCGTTAGCCTGACCAGAATCCGCAGCGCGCTCCGGTATCGCCGAAGGTGACGCTTGCACTGCAACCAGAGCCAAGCCTGAAAGCCACTGCGTTAGATCAGCGATGCGGCCGGTGCACTTGTCGGGAAACACCCTACCTCCCGCTTACCTCACCGGCCTCATTTAGCGTACTTACTTCATATATCGTCACATCTTCATGACGATTTCTTGGACTGCGCGCGCACCTTCGCCCAGCGCATTCTCTGCGCTGCCGCGATGCGCTCTCGAGCTGCCGCCGACAGCTGGGGTTTCCTACGCTTGCCTGAGCCGGAGAAGGCCCGCGAACTTCCGGTCCTCGCCTTGCTCAGCTGTTCAATCACTTTCCCCAGTTGTTTAAGCTCGCCCTCCGCACGTTTCCGTTCTTGCTTCAACTGCTCTAGAACCGCATCTAGATCAGCCATGCACGCTCCCTTTAGGGATTAACCGCATGCCCCAGAGGATAACCGATTTGAAGTGCCGGCGTCAGGCCCTAAATGGGTCGTGGCGCAAGAGTAAATAGTAAATTCGGGTCTGCCCTGAAGCTCTATTCGTTTGCTGCATAATTCCTTTTCCGAATGCCTCGCGGCGGGCTCGCGATGAATCAAGCGAAATATCGCTTCTATGTTTTCAACGATTTAGGTTTTTCAAAGTGCCAACCTGTTTTTGGTAGCGCGTAAGAGAAGCCCGCATGGCATCGGAATATTGGTCGCGACGACTCTAATACCGTCACTTAGTAATTTACTAACAATATCGCTTAGTAACTACAGCAATTTACTTAGTAACTTGTGTTGTCCCATGCCACTAATTAGATTGACACCATACCCCGCTACCACCGACCATCAGCCTGACCACGGGTGACCGCGCCGACCGTGTCCACGCGGCTCCGGTTAGGGAGCACGGAACGTGAACTACGTCCTGGTTTTGGGAGTTGCGCTATTCAGTTCCGCGAGTGGGGCGTTGCTGGTTACGCTCCTTCACGTTGCACGAGCCAGACCCCTTCGAGGGTCGACCCGAACGGAGACCGATTCCATCTCCGCGGAGGAGAGGTCCGAATGACAGAACCGACAAATTCGACAGCCGCGGGGACTGCCTTACTCGTGTGCAAAGATGCGAGGGCTCGGCAGTTAATCATTGACTCATTGCAACCCCTCGCCATACGCCCGGAGATCTGTGAGGAAGCTTTCACGGCAGCCGGCCTTTTGGATAAGCAGAAGTTCGAAGCCGTGATCGTGGATCTGCAACTGGGGGACGGGGCCGTGCTGATTATGGAGCAGCTCCGTTTTTCGCGCACAAACCGGACCGCCGTTACGTTTGCAATCTCCACCGGCAACGGGGGGCAAATATCCGGGGTCGGCCTGGACTCGACCTTTGTACTGCAGAGGCCTCTATCGGCTGCCGCGGTAAGTCAAACTCTTCGAGCCGCATATGGACTTGTGGTGCGTGAGCGTCGGCGCTACTTCCGGTGTCCCATCGCAGTCCCTATTTTCGTCAGGGCCCAGGAACCGGAGGAGTTCTTGTGCCAAACCATAAACATCAGCGAGGGCGGGGTTGCGATCGGGGCCCGGACCATGCCTGATACCGTTCTCCCTGCGGCCGTACGCTTTAGCCTGCCAGAACGCTCCAGCCAACTGTTCGCCGAGACGAGGGTGCGCTGGAGGGGTCAAGCGGGTCTTGTGGGGCTGGAGTTTCAATCTATGGATTCGCCGCAGAAGTCGGAATTACAGGAGTGGCTGGCCCGCCAACTCGACGAAACCCTTCCGAAAGACGTGGCCATCATGTTCCGTAGCGCCAGCCAGACGCCCACTCGGCTGTAGCCACGGTAACTTTCGATTCAGAAGACCGCTTGCAGAGACAAAGTCGGGCGTCCTCAGACACCCTCCTAATCGTCGTGCCTACTGTAGTCCTGATTGCGACGCCTGCACCGCGCACCCGCCAGTTCCGCCCGTACAAGCCTGGCTGCCCAAAGTGGAGAAATAGACCTGAGAAGCGCCCACCTGCACTCCCGAGCCCACGACGTTATCGATGATGAATCCGCTGGTGCCTGCGCTCGAGGCCAGAGCAGCGCTGGGCAACACACCGGCATTGATCCAAGTCACGGTTCCGTCGAGGGTAAGACCACCGGCAGTTGTGTTCCAGTTAGGAGCCGGCCCAGCGCCGGAGGTGCCTGGTAGTGCCACGATCTCGACGTTGCCATTATTGTCAACGATGCGGGCCTGCAAGCCGTTTACCTGATTAGCTACCCAACTCGCCAGCGGGGTCAGCGTGGTGGCGCCCTGGTTCAGCCAGATGACGGTGCCATCAATCGTTTCCGCACCCACGGTGGCCGGCCATGTGGGCGGGCTTCCGGCCGTGGTGCCGTTTGAGATAGCCACATTGATCCAGGGCGTGTTGTCCCCCCGGAGGACGAGGACCTCCTGACCTACGTTGTAGAGGGTGTCCTTTTGCCAGGGTGTATCCACGAAACTCAACGCGCACCCACCACCGGCGCATAGAGTTGGCAGACCACTATTTACCACGCCAAAGAAAACCCGCTCCATCGTGCCTACGGTGGTATTCGGGTTCGAGACGTCGGAGACTGGAGCGCATGCCCGATGATTTGCGGCGGTAGTGGTCGCCACAATCGGCGTAACCGTGCCAAAACTTCCGGCCGTGATCGGCACGCGGTACAGAATCGCGTTGCCCCCCGTGTCGCCACAAACATAAAGGTTCCCCGTGGGCGGGTCCACAGAGCTTTCGTAGGTACTATCAAAAGCGCCAATGTACAGACGGTTCGGCGCCGTTCCATGAGCTGTGCTGGATCCAATGCTCACCTTCTCTGGGGAGACGGGAATAATATTGGCGGCGAAACTCGTACTCACCTCGTAAATCACAGTGCAGTCCACGCCGCCGGTGCAACCCGAGCTGCCGTCGCTGGTCGCGAACACATAGACCAGTCTGGCCGAGGAATCGACGATCGGGCCTTGCACCATGCCGGGGCCAATATCCAGCGCGGTCGAGTGGTCCAACAGACCGGACTGGGTCGGGGTAGCGGCTCCGGTGGAGTTGACCCGGTAAAGATAGCCACCTTTGTCCTCGACAAACACATTCCCCGTCACAGAATCGAGAACCGGGTTAGTAAGGGCGGTGGGAGCGCCCGAGTTCACCTTCACCGGCCATCCACCCGTGGTGACTTCCAGAGGAACTCCACTGAATACTGGCGTGAATTTGTGAAGATAGCCGGAGTCATCCCCCACGTAAAGGGCATCATTGCCGTAATCGTAAAAGGGAGATGAGTTAGTGTCCCTGGCCGCGACACCCGAGTCTACGAGCTTCAATGTCGTCATGCAGGGTGCGGGGCAGCCGGGGAAAAATGGGGCCGTGGCGAACCCAGGGACGGCGGGGGAGGCTACGGTTCCGCGGGAAGCCTTCCATTTCAGCAAGGCCAGATACGATACTCCTGCGCCAGTGGTCTGCACAAAAGCAATTTGCGTGCCGTCGCGGGATAGCGCGGTAGAAGTCATGATCTGTCCGCCGGTGTTGAAGGCCCAGTAAACCGCAGGCACTGGAGCAGTACAGCCGGAATAGAGATTGTTGTACGCCAGAAGGCTGGGTTTGCCGGGGGCCGACCCCAGATTCCCGGTGTTGAACACGACAAAATCGGTGGCACAACTTGCAGTTGTCGATTTGAACGAAAACTTTGCGGGATAATTCGCGGCGCCGACAGTCGCGCTACCGCCCATGTCCTCCGCCCAGTCCCTGCCGAGCGCTTGATTCTTGCGCTGGAAAGACACGTCGGAACTCGGTTGCGACGTCGAAGCCGAGTCGGACTCAGTTTCTGCTTCAGGCAACACTACGGGCAACTGCCGGCGGACCTGCTGCCAATAGCGAGGATCCCGTTCTATGCTCTGGGCCTGTTCCGCCGTGGCCGGCCTGGAGAAGATAACGTGGTGGCTGCTCCAGTCGGTGATTACGGGTCCGTCCGCCTCGGAATCCGGCGACGCCTGAACCAATAATGCCGACAAAGTTAGCACTGCGAGAATTGAGATACCCAACCAAACTAAAGCTCGCTGGTTCCTTCTCATTTTTTCTCCATGATGCTTGAGAGCGCAGACATCAACCGAAATCACAACGGTACGACGCCCACTCCTCCGGCCGTCTTCACTTTCAACTCTGGGCTGACTTATTGGAAATTCATCATACACCCGCATGTTTTAAGCAAGTCCCGAAAAATTTTGGTGTAAGGAGGCAGATTTCCACAAACCTTCCAAGTCGACCGCCAGCCCCAAGGGAAACCGGAAGAAAACACCGAATCGCGTGGCCCAGGACAGAAAGCAATACTGCGAGCTTGGACTTGAACTACACTTCCCCGCTACACTACGGTTCAAACCAGAGTTCAAGGCAGAGTCAAAGCCGAGTTTAAAGCAGAGTTCAAAGCAATGAGACTTTCCGTCGTCATGCCGGTGTACAACGAGCGCGCCACGCTGCGGCAAGTAGTGGACAGAGTGCTCGCCGTTCCGCTGGAGATTGAATTGATCTGCGTCGACGACGGATCTACTGACGGCTCCCGCGAGATGCTCGCGCAATTGCAGGTCGAGCACCCTCCTATTCGACTCCTGCTGCAGCCCAAAAACCTGGGCAAAGGTGCAGCCCTGCACCGGGGTATCAAGGAAGCTACTGGGGATTTCATCATCATCCAGGACGCCGATCTGGAGTATGACCCGGCGGAGTACACGGTGCTGCTCGAGCCTTTGATCGAAGGGCGCGCTGACGTGGTTTACGGCTCGCGCTTTCTCTCCGCCCGCCCGCATCGCGTGCTTTACTTCTGGCACTCCGTCGGCAATTGGATTCTCACTCTGCTTTCCAATGCGCTTACCAACATTAACCTCAGCGACATGGAGACTTGTTACAAGGCCTTTCGGCGCGAAGTCATCCAATCCATTCCGCTGGAAGAAAAGCGATTCGGTTTCGAGCCTGAAGTAACCGTGAAGATCGCCAAGCGCAAGCTGCGCATTTACGAAGTCGGCATCAGCTACTGGGGGCGCACCTATGAAGAAGGCAAGAAAATCCAGTGGAGGGATGGCGTGCGCGCACTCTGGTGCCTCGTAAAATATTGTCTCACCGAACCCGTAGTGGCACGCCAGGAAGCGCTGACGCCCAATACCACCCCGATAACCGCGCGCACCCCAACGGACAAGTTGCCCGTGGACTAGCCGGTTCAAACGGCTGGCGTAAGGCAGATGAACACGACCGACCATGACGAGCCAGAGCATGAACATTACCGACTCGGGCTTCCAGGTCAAGGCGCCGCTGTCATTACCTGAAGGCGAAGTGCAACTCTGGCGAATCGACCTGGAAGCTGTCGGCGCCGACGAATCGCATTGGCGACAGACGCTTTCGTCCGACGAACTGGAGCGCGCATCCCGCTTTCATTTTCCCCGCGACCGTCAGCGCTTCGCTTCGTCTCGATCCATGTTGAGGATTCTCCTGGCCGGCTATCTCGCCACCGACCCGGCCGCTGTGAGCTTTTCGTACTCCGAAAAGGGAAAGCCTTCGCTGGGCCCGGCGCACGCAGGTAGCAATCTCAAATTCAATATTTCGCATTCGGGAGGAATCACTTTGTTAGCCTTCACTCGCGGGCGCGAAATCGGTGTCGATGTGGAACAAGTGCGCAGCGATTTCGAAGTCCAGGCCATCGCGCGCCGATTCTTTTCCCCAGACGAGCAGAGACAACTGGCCGATTTGCCCGCTGAGAAACGGGTAGATGCTTTCTTCCGTTGCTGGACACGCAAAGAGGCTTACATCAAAGCAATTGGGGACGGCTTATCGCTTCCCTTGAACCAATTCGACGTTGCGCTTGAATCTGGAGAAGCCAGCGCGCTTTTGGCGACGCGGCCCGATGCTTCAGAAGGTGGACGTTGGCTGCTCCGCGAAGTGCCGGCGGGGCTGGGCTACGTCGCCGCGCTCTGTGTGCGCGGACAAGATTGTAAGCTAAACGACTGGTCCGGAGCTCGGCACTCCTCGAGCGGCTGACCTCGAATCGCTGACGAAGATGCGTTCCGGCGACTCGGCAAGGAGTTCGCCCACGATCTGGTTTCCTGCCGAGTGGGAACTCGCTTTAGCCATTGTCGCAATTCTTTTCATATCTCGCGTCTCCGGTAGTTTCTTGCTCCCAAGAAACCCGAGAACGTATTTCGTTTCATCTGTTTACGTGGATGATCCGTCGTGCTAAAGGCCTGCCAATTGCTGCAGTCTCGATGATTCATTATGTTCACAACTAGCTTTCTTGCTGCCGCAACTAAGTGTTACTCTGTGAGGTAACGTTTCAGGATTCCATCTCCCGTTGAAGGATCCGCAAAGTGGTTTCGCCTGGCTCCGATGAAATCCGGGAAGAAATCCAGTCAAATACAATAGACGTAGTAGACAATAAAGACCCGAGACTCCAGGAGGCTTAAGACTTGACCGCTTCGATCAGCCATCTTATCCCGCCACACGGCGGAGACCTTGTTGACCTCATCGCCCAGCCTGAAAGAACTGCCGAATTGAAATCCCATTCGAAAGAATGGCCCTCGTGGGATCTGACTGGCCGGCAGCTTTGCGATCTTGAGTTGCTGCTCACCGGCGGCTTCTCTCCGCTGCGGGGCTTCATGTCTCGCGCCGACTACGAAGGCGTCTGCCATAACATGCGTCTGGCCAACGGAACGCTCTGGCCCATGCCCATCAACCTGGACGTAACCGAGGAATTTGCCAGGAAGCTGACTCCGGGAACGAGCAAAGTCGCGCTGCGCGATCCCGAAGGGGTGATGCTCGCAGTATTGAACGTGGAGGAAGTCTGGCAGCCCGACCGCAAGGCCGAAGCTCAGGCGGTTTTCGCCAGCACCAGCGCCGCCCATCCCGGCGCCGATTACGCCATCAACAAGGCGAATCCGTGGTATGTCGGAGGGACTTTAGAAGGAACCCAGATTCCTTCCCACTATGATTTTCGCAACCTGCGTTTGACTCCTGCTGAAGTGCGTGCCGAATTTGCCCGCATTGGTTGGCGGAAGGTAGTCGCATTCCAGACTCGCAATCCTATGCACCGCGCTCACGTCGAACTCGCATTCCGCGCCGCCAAACAAGTTGAGGCCAGCTTGTTGATTCATCCCGTCGTGGGCATGACCAAGCCGGGTGATGTGGATTACTACACGCGAGTGCGTTGCTATCAGTTGCTGCTCTCCAAATTCCCGCAATCTACAGCCAAACTTTCTTTGCTGCCGCTCGCCATGCGCATGGGCGGACCGCGCGAAGCCATCTGGCACGCGCTCATCCGCAAGAATCACGGCTGCAGCCATTTCATTGTCGGCCGCGATCACGCCGGCCCGGGATCCGATCCAGCAACGAAGAAGCCCTTCTACGGTCCCTACGAGGCCCAGGAAGTCTTCAAGAAACACGAAACCGACATCGGCGTGACCATGGTGCCCTTCAACATGATGGTCTACCTCGAGGGTCAGGACAAATACGTCCCCGACGACGAAGTTAAGAACGGAGACCGCGTGTTGAACATCTCCGGCACCGAGCTTCGCCAGCGTCTGAACGAGGGCCGCGAGATTCCGGGGTGGTTTACCTATCCCGAAGTCGTCTCTGAATTGCGCCGCAGTTTCCCGCCGCGCCACAAGCAAGGCGTGACCATCTTCTTCACCGGACTTTCCGGTTCCGGCAAGTCGACCATCGCCAATGTGTTGCTGACCAAGTTCCTCGAAACCGGCGGACGCCCAGTGACCCTGCTGGATGGTGACCTGGTGCGCAAGCATCTGTCATCCGAGCTCGGCTTCTCCAAAGAGCACCGCGACATTAACATCCGGCGCATTGGCTACGTGGCCTCGGAAATCACCAAGAACGGTGGCATCGCCATTTGCGCGCCCATCGCGCCTTATGACGCGACCCGCAAGCACGTCCGGCAAATGATCGAGCCCTACGGGGGCTTCATTCTGGTGCACATCGCAACCTCCGTGGATGTCTGCGAGCAGCGCGACCGCAAAGGCTTGTACGCCAAAGCGCGCGCCGGGATTCTCAAAGAGTTCACCGGCATCTCGGATCCTTATGAAGTTCCGGCTGACGCCGAAGTCACCATCAATACCGGCGACTTGTCCGCTGAAGAGGCGGCGCAGGAGATCATCCTGCACCTTGAAAGGGAAGGTTTTATCGGAACTGCAGCGGAGTCGATTTAACTCCGCAGCGCGCCGGAACAAATGACGAGTCTGAAGTTGGTGCTGTCATGGATCTATTAACAATCGATCAGCTGATCAAGAGCTTGGTGGGTTTTGGAGTCGGCACCCTCATCGGCATGACGGGAGTCGGGGGCGGCGTTCTGCTGCTCCCCATCCTGATCTTCGGCCTCGGTGTGCCGCCCATGCTGGCGGTCGGCTCCGACGCGCTTTTCAACTTCGTCACCAAGATCGGCGCCAGCGCTGTCCACCTGCGCAAAGGCACGGTGCGGCTGAAAGTTGTCGTGGCACTCGCGATCGGCAGTGCTCCCGGCTCTTACCTGGGCGTCCGCTTTCTGGTTCACTTGCGAAACACCTATGGCAACGGGGTCAATCATTTCATTACTGTTGCCGTCGGAGTTCTGCTGATTTGCATTCCGACTTTTCTGTTCTTCCAAAAGAAAATTGAAGACCGAGCCGCCGCGAAGCCGCCCAGCATGAAGTCCTTCGCCTGGATGTCGCTCATCGGCCTGGTGGCGGGATTTCTCGTGGGTATCACTTCCGTCGGCTCCGGCAGCATCGTCATGATGATGCTCCTGCTGTTCTACAGCTTCCAGCCCAAGGTCATGGTGGGCACCGACATTGTTCACGCCCTCATCCTCACAGGCGTGACCAGTCTTCTTCATTTCCGCTTGCACAACGTTGATCTTCGCCTGGTTGGAGCACTCTTGATCGGCTCAATTCCCGGAGGACTGCTCGGTTCTTACCTCAGCACACGGGTTCCAGTTCCCTGGCTGCGGCGCATCCTTTGCGCCGTGTTACTGGCGACGGGCGCGCGCATGTTAATGACGTAATCAGATTATGCCTTCAAATTCGTACGCCCAAATATTGGAACGTATTCATTCCGCGCTCGAAGCTTCTCGCAAAGTTTTTGCGCGCTTCACGCCCGGCGCGATTGAGGCTGAATATAAAGTCGGGCATGATCCAGTCACCGAGGCAGATCGCGCCCTGGACGCCGTTCTCCGAAAGGAACTGTTGCGCAGCGGCGAAGGCTGGCTGTCGGAAGAGAGCGTAGACGACCCCATCCGCCTGCAGCACTCGCAGGTCTGGGTGGTTGATCCCCTCGATGGCACGCGCGAGTTTGTGCAAGGCATTCCCGAGTTCTGCGTCTCCATCGGATATGTAGAGAACGGGCGCCCCGTGGCCGGAGGAATTTGCAATCCTGCCACGAACGAGATGTTCCTCGGCTCGATTGAATCTGGCGTAACTTATAACGGCAAACCCGCGCACCCGAGCCAACGCAAGATTCTCGACGGCGCCCTGGTTCTTGCCAGCCGCAGTGAAGTGAAGCGCGGCGAGTGGAAGGCATTCGAGAATTCCGGTTTCAACATTCGCCCCATGGGTTCCGTCGCCTACAAACTCGCGCTGGTCGCCGCGGGCCTGGCGGATGTCACTTTCACTCTGACTCCAAAGAACGAATGGGACGTCGTAGCCGGCGCAGCCCTGGTGCAAAGCGCCGGCGGTTTTGTCAGCACTCTGGAGAAGACCCCGCTGATCGCCAATCGCCGCGACACGCTTCTGTCCGGTCTGCTGGCGAGCGGACCGCTTCTCAAAGACGAACTGTTTTCCCTCGTGCAACCGCACATCAGGTTGGCCGAGTCGTCGATAGAAAAATAAGCCGGGAAGTTCGGTTGGTCTTTAGCTTGAGCACTGGCTCCGTTGCGAAAGCAGAATGTGATGGCAGTAGGCCCAAAAAACCGCCTGTGGACTTTGATGTTCCTCATGTCCGCTCTGGGAACAGGATGGTCGCAATCGAATGGCTGGGACTCGCTTGCCAATAGCGCCGGGCAGGCCTCGGGTGGACAACCTTCGAGTGGGCTAGCCCCGATTCCGCAAGCAGACTTGGGACAAGATTCCCTGCTTCAGTCCGTCGAAGCCCCTCCGATTTCCGGTCTCGACCAGTCGTCGATCGATCCCACACAGGCGCCATCTCGAAGCTGCCTTCTTGCCGGCATCCACGTCAGTGAAGGAGCCGAGAGCGATCCCAGTTGGATGCAGGGGTTTTCGTCGCAAGCAGCTTCAGTTACAAATCTCTTGGGAAGCTTCAGTCTGTTGAAGTCCCGGCGCACTTCCGAAACGGCAATCGACTATATGGGCGGTGACACAGTGTACAGCGAGTACGCTGGCGAAAGACCCCACAACCAGCAGTTCGAGAAGCTAAACGCGGACGAACGGATCCTGTGGTCGAAAGGACAACTCGCTTTCCGGGACTCGTTCTATACAGGCGACGGAGATTTCGGATCGTCATCGTTCGGCGGAGTCGGCGCATACAATTCGACAGGAGTCGGCGCCGGCATTCCCGCCAACACCGGAGTCTCTGATTTTTTCGGCGCCAGTCAGTTCGGCGAGGTAAGCCAGGCCGCCTACGTAACCAATGCCTCGGTAGTCGACGTTACCCAGGCTTTGACCCCCCGCTCTTCGGTTTACGTGGCCGGCGATTATTCGCTCACCGACTACCTTAGCGACACCGAAAGCCTATTCAACAGCCGCCAGATTTCGGCGCAGGCGGGATACGACCACCAGCTCAGCCGGCCAGCAGAAATCGAGGCAGTGTATGGATATCAGGTTTTTAAATTTCCCGAAAGCGGGGTGGGCAAACTCGTCGCCAATTCGGTGCAGTTGGCCTACCAGCGCCGCGTTTCTGGCCGCATGGATTTGCTGCTCGGCGCCGGCCCGGAATTCATAAACCTCAGCGGCGGAACCAGCGGAAAGACTCTGCAAATTACTGCCACCGTCCAGGCCTCGCTTCGTTATCGCTGGCAGAAGTCTAGCCTCAGTCTCTCCTACAACCGGCTGGTGAGCGCGGGCTCTGGTTTCTTTGCCGGCGGAATCAGCCAGATTGCCCTTCTCTCGCTCAGCCGCAATATCACCCGGTCCTGGCGAACTGTTCTGGACGGTGGCTACACTAAAGTGAGTGGGATCGGACTGAGCGCATCGGGAACACCCGCCACCTCATACGAGTATGGATATGCGGGCGCGGCTATCCAGCGGCAACTGGGACGATCCTTGACTGCTTTTGCGAGTTATCAATTCAACAATGAGAATTTTGGCGGCTGCGGCGTCTCCCAGAATTGCATTCCCCCTCTGCACCCGCAGATCGTTTTGGTCGGCTTCGACTGGTATGTTCGCCCGGTTCGGCTGGATTAACCCTGGCCATATTTATGCGACTTCAATGCAGACAGTTACGTTGTTCTAGTCTCGAATCAGGCTGCTACAATAGCTTTTTTTCGCGCGAAACGCCTGATTCCGCGCGGAATTCGCTGAGTCGCGCTTCCAATGGAAAACACGGGTTGCCACAAGCATCTTGTTTCGCCGCCAGGACACGCATTATGAGACACCTGGCACTCACAATGCTCCTGCTGGCATTGACTGCGATCGGGGGATGGGCACAGGACGATCACCAAGGCGGTGGCGACGAGAACACCGATACGACCTCGGCAACCAACGATCAGAAAACATCGGTGCCTCTGCCCCCGCCGCCCCCGGTGCCGTACGTGATCGGCATTGACGACATCCTTCACATTGCAGTGTGGAAAGAACCGGATCTCACAACCACGCTGCCCGTCCGCTCCGATGGCATGATTTCGCTTCCCTTGCTGAATGACGTTCACGCCGCCGGGCTCACGCCGATGGAACTAGCTGCACTGCTTACGCAGAAGTTAAAGAAATACGTGGCGAATCCGAACGTCACCGTGCTCGTGACCCAGACCAATTCCCAGCGCATCTACGTGATCGGGGAGGTCCTGCGCACTGGACCTATGTCTCTGGTGCATAACATGACCGTCCTGCAGGCGCTCGCGACTGCAGGATTCACTCAATTTGCCAACACCAAAGGGATTTACGTTCTGCGCGTCGACAGCAGCCAGGAAAAGAAGTTCCCGTTCAATTACAAGCAAGTCATAAAGGGAGAGGCCGCGTCGCAGAACATCTTCCTGCAGCCCGGGGATACGATCGTCGTACCATAAGAACCATTCCTCCCCCGAGGAACGGAAACGAACATGATCGCGAATCGCGTATCGAAATCAGACGATCACGTGGCCTATCGCCGCCTGAAGGCGATCCTCATTCCGGCGCTGGTGGCGATGCTCGCGGGTTTCTTGGTTTCCTTTGTCTTTTCGCCCAGGTATACCTCGAAATCTCTGGTGCTGGTGGAAAGACCGACCACTCCCTCCGGTTCTGGCAAACCGACGGGTACAGCGTCCGCGCGCGATCGCATGACAATCCTGCAGCAGCAGGTGCTCAGTCGCAGCCGGTTACAAGCGCTGGTCAACCGCCGCTCGGACCTGGCCAGCGGAGGCAAAAGTGTCGATGATGTGATTGACGAGATCCAAAGCGCGGTGTCGATCACCGAGGCGCCCCCTCCCGGCTCATCTGCTGCTTCGTCTTCCAGTCTCGCGGCCAGAAGCGGTGATGCCGCCGGCTTTTATGTGAGCTTCACCGCGAACAATCCGCACGACGCGCAGCAGATCTGCAGTGAACTCACATCCATTCTGCTGGAAGAGAATCTCAAGAATAACGAGCAAGCAGCGCTGGGCGCGTCCGACTTTTTTTCGCGGCAACTGGATCAAGCCAAGAACAACCTTGATGAGACCGACAAGAAGCTCGCGGCCTTCAAGAGCCTTTACGCGGGCCAGTTGCCGAGCGATGTGGATAGTAATCTGAAAGTTTTAGGGGGTTTGAATTCTCAGCTCGACGCGATCACGTGGCAACTGAACCGCGCGCAACAGGACAAGTCCTATGCCGAGTCCGTTCTGGCTCAGCAACTCGCGGCCTGGAGGTCTTACCGCAACTCTCAGAACTCCGAGAGCATCGAGCAACAGTTGGCAGCCTTGAAGACGCAGCTGATTACTCTGCAGGCCCGATACACGGAGGATCATCCCGACGTTATCAAACTGAAAGGTGACATCACAGACCTCGAGGCCAAGCAGAAAGAGATAAGCTCGTCCTCGGATCAGAAAACCGCCGGCGGCGACGCGAACACCAAAGCGGAACCGCCGGAGATCCTGCAATTACGTCAGGAGATCGACCAGAATGAGGGCTTTATCGCAAAAGCCACACGGGAGCAGAAGCAACTGGGTCAAATGATCAGTGCCTATCAAAGCCGGCTGACCCCCAACCCCAAGATAGAAGAAGAGTACAAGCAACTCACCCGGGACAATGAGACTGCTTCTAAAATCTATGACAGTCTGCTGCTCAAGAAAAGCGACTCCGAAATTGAAACCGGCTTGGAATACCGGGAACAGGCAGAACAGATGCGACTCCTCGATGCCGCTACCCTGCCAGGTTCTCCAAGTTTTCCCGTACGCTGGAAATTCGCTTTCTACGGACTAGGCGGTGGTCTGGCATTCGGTATCGGCATCGCGATATCGCTAGAATTGCGCGATAGGGCGATGCGCAATGAGGTAGAGTTGCCGGCGAGATTGGAGCGGCCGATGCTGACGCCGATCCCTATGTCGTCTCCACTGCCAATCGAGGGGCAGAGCGGCTTTCGAGGCCGCCTCAAAGCTCTCCTCGGCCAGAAAAGAACGGCTGGGCTTTAACGCAGCAGCAATGAATTCTTCTTCTTGAACCAACCGTTCGCCGCAACGCCGGACCAGCGCTAATTTATTTCTGACAGAGACATCACCTGGGGCAACCGATTGCCAGACAAAAACGCGGACGCCGACCCGCTGAACCGAATCTCCTTCGTCTCCTCCGGCGTGTCCATCGCCGAGGCCCAAGATCCGAACCAGGATCCCAACCGTCCCAAGCGCGTGCTCGGCTTCCGCGATCTCGTATTGTTTTACGTAGTCACCGGCATCAGCCTGCGCTGGATCGCCACCGCCGCAGCCGCCGGTCCTAGTTCCATCGTCATCTGGATCGGTGCCTGGCTCTGCTTCTATACTCCCCTGGCTCTCTCCGTGCTCGAGCTTTCTTCACGCTATCCCAGCGAAGGCGGCCTATACGTCTGGAGCAAGCGCGCCTTCGGAGATTTTTCCGGCTTCATGTCCGCCTGGACTTATTGGACGAGCAACCTCCCCTACTTCCCTGCCGTCCTCTACTTCGCCGCCAGCAACATCCTCTTCTTGCGGCAAAATGCATGGGCGCATCTCTCGAACAACGCCACCTTCTACATCATCTTTTCTTTGTTAACGCTGAGCGCCGCCACGCTGATGAACATCGTCGGCCTCGACGTAGGCAAGTGGCTGCATAACGTCGGTGCGCTCGCCATGTGGATTCCCGTAGGCATCGTTATCGTGATGGGACTGATTGCCTGGCACCGCTACGGCTCGGCCACGTCATTCACCGTGCATTCAATGACGCCCAGCATGCACTTCAACGATCTCATCTTCTGGTCGGTGCTGACCTTCGCCTTCGGTGGCTGCGAGACCGCTTCGTTCATGGGAGAAGAAATCAAGAACCCGCGCCGCTCAATCCCGTTCGCTCTACTTTTCGGCGGAGTGACCGTAGCCTTCTGCTACATCGTGGGAACAGCTGCCATACTGCTCGCACTGCCCTCAAGCGAAGTCAGCAGCCTGCAGGGATTAGTACAGGCCATCTCGAAAACCGCATCCCGCGTGGGTTTCCCCGGCGTGCTGCCGGTCGCCGCATTCCTCATCGCGCTTAGCAATATCGGCGCCGCGGGAGCCTACCTCGCCGCGGTCGCCCGCCTGCCCTTTGTCGCCGGCATCGACCGCTTCCTGCCGCCGGTATTTGGCGCACTCCATCCACGCTGGAAGACACCGTGGGTTGCTCTGCTGACTCAGTTCTTTCTAGGCGCACTCTTCATTTTTCTAGGTCAGGCCGGAACCAGCGTCAAAGGCGCCTACGACGTGCTGGTCAGCATGGGCGTGATCACGTACTTCATCCCGTACCTCTACTTGTTCGCCGCCATGATCAAGCTGCAGCGCGACCCCGCCGGCCCGGATGTGATCCGTGTGCCGGGAGGAACCACGGTAGCGAAGCTGGTAGCCGCGCTCGGATTTGTCACAACCACGTTAACGATTGTTCTATCTCTGATTCCGCAGCCCGACGAACCCAACAAACCGTTGGCTCTGTTCAAAATTGTGGGAGGAACCGGAGCGCTGGTGCTGATAGGAGCGTGGATCTACCTTGCCGGCAAGCACCGTGCGGCGAGAGATATTCCTCGAAAGTGACCGGGAAGAATTCATTTAGGGACAGCCGCCCTCGGCCCTCCGCCGGGCAAAGCCCTGCCAGCTGCCCTACAGCGGCGTCGCCGTCTTCCTCGCGGGATTGAAAAACGGCAGCCCCGTCACCTTGACATTCGTCTTCAGCCGGATCGCCTCGATCGTGATCTCCATCTGCAACTGCGTCCCCAGCTTCGAATGCTCAGTCTCCACGCTAGCCAGTGCAATCATCTTCTTCAGCACCGGCGACCAACTCGTAGTCGTGGCCTTACCAACCTGCTTCTCCCCGGAGTACAAAGGCACAGCCACACGCGAAGCCTGGCTCGGAGCAGCCGGCGTGAGCCCATAGCGTTCATACAGAGCTTCCACATCGGTCCAATCCACTTCTACCCCGACAAGCTGTCGCGCTACGCCATTCTTCGCATCCAACTCCAGCGCCCGCTTGCCAATAAAATTCTCTTTCTCCAGATGCACCATCTTGCCGAAGCCCAACTCATAGGGCGAATATTTCTGCGACGGAATTAGCGCCTTCTTCGAACTCGAGTAGTCCACTTCAATCAGCAGCAGCCCAGCTTCTACGCGCGCCACATCCAGCGCCAGCATGCCCGCTGCGTGCAGATCAAACTGCTTCCCTTTTTCCGTCAGCGCATCCCAAACCTTCACCGCATCGTTGGCTTCTTTTAATGGAACCCAGATCTCATATCCCAGATCGCCGGTATACCCGGTCCGCGAAATGTCCACCGGCACGCCTGCAATCTTGCCTCGAGTCACGCGAAAATATTTCAAATTCGCGATATCGGCGTCGGCAACAGTCTTCAACAACTTCGCAGAAGTCGGGCCCTGCAAAGCCAGAGCCGCAACCTGCTCCGAGATATCTGCCACCCGCACATCCATATTCAAACCGTTCTGCCGGAACCAGCGCAGGCTTGGATCGGCGGCCGTCCACCGATAAACATTTTCCTCCAGCCGCGAAATCGTTCCATCGTCGATGACCTTACCCTCTTCATCGCACCAGCAGCAATAAATCACCTGCCCCACTTTCACCTTGTTAACATCGCGCGTGATAACCCGGTTCACCAGACGCGTCGCGTCTTTCCCGGTAATCAAATACTTGTAAAGCGGCGAAATATCAATCAGCGCCGCCGCGTTGCGGATGGCGTTGTACTCGTGCTCGTGATGCACCTCATACACGCTGACCGTGTAATATCCCGACCACTCCCGGTAGTTCAAGCTGTGGCAAAGCGGAAAAGTGCGTTCGTGAAATGCAGTTCCAATGGGCAAGGTAGTTTCCTCGAAGACATTAGCTCGAAGCCGGATTATATGCACCTGCAGACCCGCGCAGCAACCCGTGCAGCGCGTGACTATCAGTCACCGCGCGCAAATGTGCAGACAAAAGCGCCCATTCCCGATAGAATGACCCTTCGACTCCAGCCATGCGCTCACTGATCCCAATCTTATCGACGGTCCTCCGCAGCTGGAGCGTCCTTCCCAGCGGCCTGTAATACGCGCACCGCAAAACTGCGTTAATATTCCTCGTTCCCTTTCTCAACCAGCAAGCTGACACCAAAAGGCTAAGAGCTTATGGCCAATTCATACGACGTAATCGTAATCGGCGGCGGCCACAACGGCTTGGTCAATGCTGCCTACCTCCAGCGCGCCGGAAAGAAAGTTCTGGTGCTCGAACGCCGTCACATCCTCGGCGGCGCTGCCTGCACCGAAGAAGTCTTTCCCGGTTTCAAATTCTCCGTGTGCTCTTACGTGGTATCGCTCCTGCGGCCGGAAATCATCCGTGACCTCGATCTCCCGCGCCACGGCCTTGAAATTCTTCCGCTCGATGGCACTTTCACGCCCATGCCCAGCGGCGATTACCTGTGGCGCGTTAACGACCATGGCAAGACTCACCGCGAGATCGCCCGCCACTCCCGCGTCGACGCCGAGGCCTACGACGAATTCGGCAAAGCCATGCAAGCCATGTGCCGCTTCGTGAAGCCAATTCTCAGCATGGTCCCGCCCGATCCCAACACCCTCAATCCGCGCGAGCTGATGAAACTGCTCTTCATCGGACGCCGCTTCCAGGGCATGTCGAGTTACGACAAATACAACCAGGTCCAGCTCATGACCATGAGCGCCATCGATTTTCTGGATCAGTGGTTCGAGACGGACGTACTCAAGGCCACGATGTCAGCCTCGGGAATCATCGGCACATTCCTTGGCGTGCGCTCCCCGGGCACGGCATACGTTCTGCTCCACCACTACATGGGAGAAATTGACGGCGCATTCCGCGCCTGGGGCTTCGCCCGCGGCGGCACCGGAGCAATTTCAAACGCCATCGCCGACGCCGCCCGCGAAGCTGGCGTCGAGATTCGCACTCAGGCCGCCATCGCTAAGATCATTGTCAAAGATGGCAAAGCCAAGGGGGTAGTTCTAGCCAACGGCGACGAAATTTATGCCGAAACAATTTCCTCCAGTGTCGATCCCCGCCTCACCTTCAACAAATTCATCGAAGCTGAACACCTACCGCCCGACTTCCTCGAAGACATCAATCGGTTCAAATATCGCGGATCTTCAGGCAAGGTAAACATGGCGCTCGACGCGCTGCCGAACTTCAAAGCCATCCCCGGACCCGGTGCCCACCTGCGCGGCGCAATCTCGATTTCACCTTCCGTCGAATACATGGAGCGTGCCTACGACGACGCCAAGTATGGCAATTTCTCGCGCCGACCCTACATCGACATGGTCATCCCCTCGCTCACGGATCCCTCGGTCGCACCACCGGGCAAGCACGTACTCTCCTGCTTCGTGCAGTACGCACCTTACAAACTGCGCCCCGGCTTGAACTGGGACGATCAGAAAGAAGCCTTCGGCGACACCGTGGTAAATACGATCGCCGAGTACGCGCCTAACATCAAAGACATCATTCTGCACAAGCAGGTCATCACTCCGCTCGATCTCGAACGCGAGTGGGGCTTGAGCGAAGGCAACATCTTCCAGGGCGAACTCTCTCTCGAGCAACTCTTCTTCCTGCGTCCAGCACCGGGATACGCGCGCTTCCGCACTCCCATCCAGAATCTTTACATGTGCGGCTCGGCCACGCATCCCGGCGGCGGCATCATGGGCGCCCCCGGCCGCCTCGCGGCTCTCGAAATTCTCAAAGACGTCAAGGGAGCCGCCTAACATGCCCGAGACCACAAACGGCGCACGCGACGTCATCATCATAGGCGGCGGCCACAACGGTCTGGTCACCGCGTTCTACCTTGCCAAAGCGGGTTTCAAGCCGCTCATACTCGAGCGCAGACCGCAAGTCGGCGGCGCCGCAATCACTGATGAATTTCATCCCGGCTTCCGCTGCTCTACGCTGGCGCACACTGCCGGCCCACTTCGTCCGGACATCGTCCGCGACATGCAACTCGAGAAACACGGCCTGAGGCTGATTACCCCTGACACCTGCGTAAGCGCGCTCTCGCCCGACGGCCGCGCCCTTTCGCTCTATCAGGACGAAAACAAGTCCGCGCAGTCAATCGCCCCGTTCTCGCAAAAAGACGCAACAAAGTATCCCGAGTTCGAAAACTCTCTGGGAAAGATCAGCAAAGTAATCGCCGAAGCGCTCGCCACCACCCCGCCCGACATCGATCACCCGAGCGGCGGCGATCTCTGGAGCATGCTCAAGACCGGCCGCGCTCTCCGCAACCTCGGCAAGCGCGATATGTACCGCGTCCTGCGCTGGGGACCGATGGCCGTAGCGGATCTCGTAGCAGAATATTTCGAGACTGAATTGCTACGCGCGGTTATTGCAGCGCGCGGAATCTTCGGAACCTTCCTCGGACCATGGTCAGCCGGAAGCAGTCTCCAATTGCTGATTCGCGCCGCCGGCGATTCTCATCCCGCAGGCTCGGCCTTCTTCGCCGCAGGCGGCATGGGTGAACTAACGCAAGCCATGGCCTCCGCCGCCAAGACCGCCGGCGTCGAAATTCGCACCGCTGCCGAGGTCATTGAGATTCGCGTCAAAGACGGTGCAGCCATCGGTGTTCTGCTCTCGACCGGCGAAGAAATCAACGCCAAAGCGGTAATTTCCAACGCCGACCCCAAACGCACTCTGCTCAAGCTCACCGATCCCACACATCTTTCCCCTGACTTCGTGCAAAAGCTGCAGCATTACCGCGGCAACGGCACGGTAGCCAAGGTCAATCTCGCGCTCTCCGGCTTGCCAACCTTCACAGCCCTGAAAAACGGCGACGACGCCGCGCTCAGGGGACGCATTCACATCGGCCCCGAAATCGACTATCTCGAACGCGCCTTCGACGAATCGAAATACGGCAACTTCTCGCGCCAGCCCTATCTCGAAGCCGCCATCCCATCGCTGACTGATCCCACGCTCGCGCCCGCAGGCAAGCACGTGATGTCGATCTATATGCAGTACGCGCCCTACAAGCTCAAAGGCGACTGGGAAGATAAGCGCAAAGCGCTAGGCCAAACCGTGGTCCAGACGCTCGCCCAATACGCCCCGAATCTCCCCGAGATGATTCTGACTCACCAAATCATCACCCCGCAGGATCTCGAAGACGTCTACGGATTAACCGGCGGCCAGATTTTTCACGGCGACCTCGCCCTCGACCAGTTCTTCACCATGCGTCCGCTGCTGGACTGGGCGCGCTATCGCACGCCGATCGAAAACCTGTATCTTTGCGGGAGCGGCACTCACCCCGGCGCAGGTTTGACCGGCGGCTCGGGAGCAAATGCCGCTCGAGAGATATTGAAGCGGTTGCGGAAGAAATGAGATCAGCCAGTGAAAAAGACAAAAGGGAAGGCGACCAAAGTTCCTAGAACGGTAGACGAATACCTCGAACGCGTCCCCGAAGCAGCACGCACCACCTTGAAGAAAATTCGCACAGTCATTCGCTCAGTCGCACCACCCGAGGCGACCGAGGGCATCAGCTACGGCATGCCGACCTTCAAGTACAAAGGCATGCTCGCGAGTTTCGGCGCGTTTTCAGACCATTGCAGCCTGTTCCCCGGCGCGGGGCCGACCATAGAGTTCAAGAACGAACTCAAGAACTTCCAGACGTCGAAAGGCACCATCCGTTTCGCGCCGAATAAGCCTCTTCCATCGGCTCTTCTAAAGAGGCTGGTGAAGGCGCGGATCGCAGAGAACGAACGCAAGAAAGGCCGCTGACCCGCTGCCTGGACCATGAAGAACTCGGCCATCCTCCTCGTCAGTTGCCCCGACGCCAAAGGCGAAGTCGCCACCATCGCCGACTTCGTCTACCGCCACAACGGCAACATCCTGCACGCCGACGAACACGCCGACGAAGAGTCTGGACTCTTCCTAATGCGCGTCGAGTTCGATCCCAAAGACTTCGACATCGATCTCACCGATAAAGACCTGGCCGACTTCGCCAGACATTTCTCGCCTATCGCCGACAAATTCCAGATGAAGTGGCGGCTGGCGCAGTCCTCGTATCGCCCGCGCATGATTATTCTGGTTTCGAAATACGATCACTGCCTGGTCGATCTCCTCTACCGTCACCGGAGCGGCGAGCTGGCCTGCGAGATCCCGCTGATCATCTCCAACCACCCCGACAACCAACTCATTGCCGACTTCTACAAAATCCCCTACACCGTCGTTTCCATCACCAAAGACAACAAGCGCCAGGCCGAAACACAAATCCACTCTCTGATCGAACAACACAAAGCCGATTTTATGGTCCTCGCCCGCTACATGCAGATTCTCTCCAACGACTTTGTGAACCGTTATCCCCAACGCATCATCAACATCCACCATTCATTTCTGCCTGCCTTCATCGGCGCCCGACCCTACCATCAAGCCTTCGAACGCGGCGTAAAGCTGATCGGGGCAACCAGCCACTACGTCACTGAAGTTCTCGACGATGGTCCCATCATCGAACAGGACGTGGTCCGCGTCTCCCACCGCGACACCGTGGAAGACCTCATCCGCAAGGGCCGCGACCTCGAGAAAGTCGTCCTTTCCCGCGCGGTTCGTTGGCATGTCGAAAACCGCATCCTTCTTTATGGCAATAAAACAGTAGTATTTTGAAAGGGCTCCGGCTTTAGCCGCCGACGCGACCTTCCTCCCGCCCACGCGGAAGTCCATGTACTTCCAGAAAACGGAAGCCAACGTGATAGTCCCATTCCGGTAGTAACTTGCGGTACCCAACGACTTTCGTCTTTACTTGAACAGCAGTAAAGAATTCCCCCAAATAATGGGGAGGATCTCGCTCGCGGGAGCGTTTCTTGGCCGAGGACCTTAAGTTTGAGCTGGCGATCCTGGCGACAGTCCAGGGTTTTTATCAAAAACTGTTACGCGACTCGCTCGGCGGGGATGTCCCCATTCCGAGCGGGCTCGACGAGGTCTCGCTCCGCCACTCCGAAGGCGACCTGCCCGAAACTCTTTCTCGGATGTATCGCTGGCTGCACTTGCTCGACATGGCCATCACACCCGCGATGCTGCGCCAGGCGCTCACTCCTGACGTGGATTCCGAGGTCGCCGAGGCTCTGCTGCGGTACTTCGTCCGGCGCCGCGAAGCCAGCGAAGTCAACCGCGATAAGACCGACCTGATCGCAACATTCCTTTACCGCCATCCTCGCGTGCAGGGTCAGTGGCAGCAGCACGGCTATGGCCTGGACGGATCGCTCCCGCTTTCTCCATTCGAAATCGCTCTGATCGAGATTCTGGCTGATACCGACGTGCCCTCGCTGCCCGAAGAACACGTGCAGCTGCTGCGAAACTTTGACCCGCTGCGGGATGAGATTGCCCGCTATCGCGACTTCAATTCGTTAATCGATTCCGGCATCGTTTCGCGAGTCCGCGAACTGAAGCGCTGGCTGGATGCTTCCTTTTATCATCCCGGAGTACTGGCCACGGTCGCCGCCCACAATGCCGCGTTCGGCGCGCGTTTTGACCAACTCTTCGCCAAGGCGCTGGGTGAGATCAAACAATTTGCTCAGGCGCTGGACGAAATGGGCGGCAGCATTCTAAGCACGGTCGACGGCGTCGAAGTCACGGTCGAACACGTGGCCGCGATCGAGCAGAAAGAAATGCTCCAGGCCGACTACAACGGTGCACTCGAGAAATTTCGCCGCGTGTCGCGCTTGAAAAAAGAACTGGACCGGAGACCGCCAATCCGCCGGTCGCTGCTCGCACCGGCCGACGGAGACAAACCGCGAGCTTCTCGCGGATCGGCCGCCGCTGCCAAACCCGCTCGGATTCCTGCGACCAAAGCGCCGGTCGCTGCTCAGGCTTTTCAGCCTCCGGCGATCACGGCGCAGCAAATCTCCGCCGAAGAAGGCAAATTGCGCCGCGTCGAGGAATCGATTCGCGTTTTCGTCCGGGTGGCCGATCCCAAGTATCGCCAGATTGTGCCCATGCGCTTCTTCAATCTGACCCTGACCGCGCCCGAAGCCGAAGCCTACAACGCCAGCTTCCTCGAAGAAAAGAGCCTTCGCGCCGATGTCGCCCGTACGCTGATCCGCTTGGTCTCCTGCGTGGCTCGCGTCAACACCGAACTCGAAGAACTCAAGCGCAGCCAGAGCATGTCCTCGCTGTGGAAGCTCCACGCCGATGCGCTGGTAGTCCTCCTCGACATCGCCAGCACGACCGCCGAAGAAGCAGCAGGCATCGCCAAAGCGGCCGAAAGCAAAGACGACGCCGCATCAGCCAAAGCCATCCGCGAAACAGTGCAGAAACTGCGCGACCGCTCTGATCTGGCTGTGAAAGCTCTGGCTCATCCTGGCAGCTAGCTCCTGTTTCTTGCGCTTCAAACACCGCACCGCAAAACAAAAGACGGACGTTTCCGCCCGTCTCTGCAAATCAGCAGCTTGAAGCTATCCGCTACAAGTTAGTTGATATCGAACTGCTCCTGATGCAGCGCCGGATCGCTCTTCACGATGATGGTCCTCTTGGTCAGCTCTTCCATCTCGTTCAGCAGCCGGCCGTTGTTGGCCTTCAACTCCTTGGCCACATCCGGATTCACGCGCAGCATTACATCTTCGTGCTCCAGATGCTTGGCGATCTTGCGCATCTCCACGTAAATCTCATTCGCCACTGTGGTCAGCGACTTCACATAGCCGGTCGATTGGCAATAGGGACAAGGCGCGCCAATGGTCCGTTCGAGCGATTGCTTCACCCGTTTGCGGGTAATCGCGACCAGGCCGAAATCGTTGAACTGGAGAACTTTGGACGGCGCACGGTCGTGGCGCAGTTCCTCTTCCAGAGCCTGCATGACGCGCTGCCGGTTGCGACGCTCATCCATGTCGATGAAATCGATGATGATGATGCCGCCCAGATCACGCAGCCGGATCTGGCGCACAATCTCCTTGATCGCGTCCACGTTGGTTTTGACGATCGTGTCTTCGAGGCGCGAAGTCTTGCCGACATACTTGCCGGTGTTGATGTCGATCGCGACCAGCGCCTCTGTCTGGTTGATCACAATGTAGCCGCCGCTCTTCAGCCACACCTTCGACTTGAGCGCCTTATCCATCTCTTCTTTCAGGCCGAACTGCTCGAACAGCGGCGTTTCCTTTGTAAAGAGCTTCACCCGCTTCACCAGTCCAGGCTGAAAGCGATTGAAGAAGCGCAGAATGCGTTCGTACTCCGGTTCGGTGTCGACCCAGATCACGGAGAAGTCAGAAGTCACCTGGTCGCGCAGCACGCGCTCGACCACGTTGAGATCGTGGTAGATCAACGCCGGTGGCTTCGAAGCCTCCGAGCGTGTCTTGATGTCATTCCAAAGGCCCTTCAAGAATCGAATGTCGGCCCGCAGCTCGTCCTCGCCGGCGTTCTGCGCCGCGGTGCGAACGATGAAGCCGCCATGGCCGTTTTCGCGCTCGCTCATCACGATGCGCTTCAGCCGCTGCCGTTCTTCGTCGGACGCGATCTTTCGCGATACTCCGGTATGGTTCACTGTCGGCATGTAGACCAGGAAGCGCCCCGGCAGCGCGATGTGGCTGGTAATGCGCGCACCTTTCTTGCCGATCGGCTCCTTGGCAATCTGCACCAGGATTTCCTGCCCTTCCTTCAGCAGGTCGCTGATCTTCGGAACTTCATGCGCCTCGCGGCGGGGGAAGCGGCGCCCGCCGCCACGGCGTCCGCCGCGCTGCCGGTCGAAACCAGGCCGAGGACGCGGCGCCCGCTGCGTGTAACCTGCCGTTCCCGCCGGAGCACGAACCTCGGCCCGCGCATCAACCGCGCCGGTGCCTCGCGCTTCGGCGTCGAGCAAAGCCTCGGCTTCGGCCTGCGCCTCTTCCAGTTCCAATTCCTCGGTGTCTTCCTCGCTCTCCGCCGCGCTGCCTTCCGTGGGCGGCGCGACCCCTGCATCCTCTAAGGACGACATGTGGATTTCATCCACGGTCTCCCGGACTTCGGAAATCTCGCGTCCAATCGAACTCGACTGACCGGCCGCCCGAGTCTCTTCTTCAAATTCGTCGTAGCCTTCATCGGACGATTCTTCGTAACGCACGGTGTCTGCTTCTTCTTCTTCGATGGTTTCTTCCTCCAGAGTCCCCGGAGTCGCGAAAATCGGCGCAGCAGAGCCAGGGGCTAACGGTTCAGGAACTGCCGGCACCGGTCGATCCGAATACTCCGGTCGAGCCACCATCTCGTCGTCTTCCTCGATAAACTCCTCGTCAATCTGACGAGCGTCGCTGGCCCCAGTCGAAGCAGCCGCACTCGCCAGTTCTTGCCGGCGAAATTCGCGGTTCCAGTCGACCGAAGTTGACGCCGCCGAACTCGCCGCCGCCTCGGTGTGTTCCTGCAGGTGCCGTGAATCGTCGAGCCGCTTATCTGCTTTTTCAGCAATCGGCGTTTCACTAGCCGGTGACGAACTACCACTAGCACTGGCACTAGCATTAGCAAAGATGGGTTCATCATCCGGAAAAGTTGCGGCCACAGGTGCCGGGGGCGTTGCCACCGATGTAGGAGAAGTAAAGCTGGTTTCCGTCTCTGTACCCGCTGAGTGTCGCTCCTGCGCCGCAGGCGCTTGGGTCAATCCGCGGTATTTCGAGATCGATTCTCCCGGAAGCAGGATGGGCTGATATCCCGCTGGCGGTCCGAACTGCTGCGACCTGCCTGATTCCTGCGTACGCGGAGCAACTGGCGCGGGAGCGCTCTCCATCGAAGGCCGAGCAAACCGCGTCTCCGAGCTCCGCTCCCGTCCATCGTTTCGCGCTTCGCCTCGTCCCTCGCTTCGTCCCTCGTTTCGGCCATCGCCGCGTCCATCGCGGCGTCCGCCACGGCGACGGCGGCGTCCCCGGAAGCCTCCGCGCTCCCGGTCCGCGCCATCCCGGCCTCCGCCATCCAAAGACTCTTGCCCTGCGCCCGCAGGCGAGGCATGCCGCCCTCCGGCGTCGGGTTCCCCCGGCACGGAAGAAGCTTCCTCAAATACGGGTTGGCCTTCTCCGGCGTCCGTCGAAGCCGGACTTTCGCCGTCCTCCCCATCTTGATGCGTGGCAGCCTGTCCCGCCGGCGCCCGCAGATCCTGCACCGCGCGATTTGCCGGCACAACATCGGTCAAATCCTCATCGTGCTCTTCCAACTCCATAAAGTCGGAAACGTAAAGGAAGGCATCGCGCTCCAGGCCGATGTCGACGAAAGCAGATTGCATTCCAGGCAGCACCCGGGTCACGCGTCCTTTGTAGATGGACCCTGCCAGGGTGTATTCATTTTCGCGCTCGAGGTAGATTTCCGCGAGCAGATCGTCTTCCACCAGCCCCACCTTGGTCTCGTGCGGTGTGGAAGATACAAATAACTCTTTGTTCATTGATACTCCGGTCCCGCCCTGACTCATTTAAGAAAGTCGAACGGGCTTCACCGGGGCAAAGCGAGGAAGGAAGCGGGAGGATCGAGCGACGCGACGCGGGCCCCGTATGGGGGACGGCTTGGGCTGGGGAGGTTTCTCCCTAACCGAATCCGCTGCACAAGCTTGGGTATCTTTTGCACTGTTCGCTTTACGTCTGCCGGGTTTGTGACCGCACTCTCAGACCGTTTCCGATCGGGGGGCCGTTTCCCTGCCGGCAGCGTTATAGCTTCAATCCTGCCCGGCCTTCTACTGCTCGCCTAGCCGGTGAAATGCCCCCTTTACGCGAGGGCGATCGATATTTTTGGGGCTGTGCCTCTTGGCACAGCGACTACTCCCTGCCATCTTTATCTATGTCAAAAACAATCATGAACCTGGCTTATCAAGCCGGTTCACTCGGGCTGGCTCTTAAGTTCCTCCACCCAGCTAATTCACAAAGCGGCGCATTCGAACGTTCATCACCATGCCCAGCGCCAGGAACATGAACAACACAGAAGACCCGCCGTAACTCATTAGCGGCAAAGGTATTCCGGTGACCGGCATAAAACCGACCACCATGCCAACGTTGACCAGGATATGGAAGCTAAGCACAGCCACCACACCCATCACCACGAACGTGCCTGCGCGGTCGGGCGCGGTTTGCGCGTTCTGGGTCAAACGCATCAGCACTATGAAGTATAACAGCAGAACCCCCAGCGCGCCCACGAATCCGTGCTCCTCGGCAAACGCCGCAAAAATAAAATCCGTTTGTGGGACAGGTAAGAAAGCACCGTGTGTTTGCGAGCCTTTCCCGCCCCACAGCCCCCCCGAACCA